>ENA-OPBF01000182-OPBF01000182.1-human-gut-metagenome-genome-assembly--contig:-NODE-182-length-55447-cov-2.271212_pt1 | contig 55447 bp, 51 predicted proteins | sample MGYA00241067_ERZ501450 | MGnify/ENA primary metagenome ERZ501450 (study PRJEB25962, sample SAMEA2042516) | human gut metagenome | biome: human gut; feature: human-associated habitat; material: faeces... | reverse complement strand
ATCCACGCCGTTGTTCGATGCCGCATCAATCTCTATGACATTCATAGAAGTCCCGGCGGCAATGCCCTGACATGCAGGGCATTGTCCACAGGGACTTCCGTCTACCGGGTGTTCACAATTTACTGCTTTTGCAAAAATCTTTGCAACTGTCGTCTTTCCGGTACCCCGAGTACCGCAAAACAAATAAGCATGTCCTATGCGATCGGCTTTGATCTGGTTCTTTAATGTTGTAACAATGTGTTCCTGTCCTTTGACATCTTCGAATTCCTGCGGACGGAACTTACGGTATAAAGCCGTGTAAGACATTTTTCTTCTCCTTTTTGCCGGATATCAGGAAATTTAATCTCCAAAACTGATACCGATCCGTTTTGCCTCCTGAATCATCTGACTGTCCGGATCAACCGTCTTTAACTTGCCTGCCACCTCTCCAAGCGGCACACATTTGGTCTTGTTGTTGATCATGGCAATCATGCAGCCAAATTTTCCATCCATAATTGCTTGGGCAGCGGCAGATCCAAGACGGGTACATAATACTCTGTCGTATGGACACGGACTACCGCCACGCTGTGTGTGGCCCGGAACCGCAACGCGGACTTCCACACCGCATTTCTCCTGAATCTGATCTGCAATCTCATAAGAAACCGATGGATACTTACGGGATGCTACCTTTGCCTTGTACTGTTTCTTGGAAAGCTCTGCATCTTCTTTGGAGATTGCACCCTCCGCAACAGCAAGAATCGTAAAGCCCTTTCCGTCTTTGGTGCGCTTGTGAATGGCCTCTACAACCTTGTCGATGTCGTATGGGATCTCCGGAAGCAGAATAATGTCGGCACCGCCTGCCACTCCTGCATACAGAGTAAGCCATCCTACTTTGTGTCCCATCACCTCTACAATAAATACACGGTTGTGGGAAGCAGCCGTTGTATGGATGCAATCGATGGTCTCTGTCGCTATATTAATTGCACTCTGAAAACCGAATGTCACATCTGTTCCGTAAATATCATTGTCAATGGTCTTTGGAAGATGAATAATATTGAGTCCTTCCTCACGAAGCAGATTGGCTGTCTTTTGTGTACCGTTACCACCTAAGATAACCAGACAGTCGAGTCCGAGCTTACGGTATGTGGACTTCATCGCCTCTACCTTATCCAGACCGTTTTCATCCGGCACACGCATCTGTTTGAATGGCTGGCGGGAAGATCCGAGAATCGTTCCACCTCTGGTAAGGATTCCGGAAAAATCCGAGGCTGTAAGAATTCTGTACTGTTCATAGATCAGCCCTTTGTACCCATTTTCAAATCCATAAATCTCCAGTTCGTCTACATTCGTAGTAAGTCCTTTTACAACACCACGCATGGCTGCATTTAAAGCCTGGCAGTCTCCGCCGCTGGTAAGCATTCCGATCTTCATCATGCACGTTTCCTCCTGCATATTCTCTTATTGTGTACCAAATGTTTTCACATACACATTTGTATTATAGTATAATTTTTGTCCGTTCACAAGATAAGCGACTTGAAAAATGTATGTAAATTCTGTATACTATTAAGGAGCACATCGCATGAGAGTTCCGCTCCGCGGAAGCGATGTACGTAGGAGATATAGCTTACGCTATACCTCAAGGAGCACATCGCATGAGAGTTCCGCTCCGCGGAAGCGATGTACGTAGGAAATTCATCAGAGATGAATTTCATTGGAGAGTTGTCCGAGAGGTCGAAGGTGCCGCACTCGAAATGCGGTTTGCGTCGAATAGACGCAACGTGGGTTCGAATCCCATGCTCTCCGCTCACTTTTTAAACAAAAACAGCACCGCGGTCTTCACCTGCCCGGTGCTGTTTTTATATGTCAATGACGTCCCCGGTTATTTCCACGCCGATCCGTCATGTCACGCTTTTCGCGGAAATCACGGCTCCGATGCTCACGGGAATCGTTTGCTCTGTTTCCATCCGCACGGCTTCCATGATCCGCATCGCTGTTTTTGGCGGATGACGGTCTCTCTTTTTTGCGGCCGATATATACATTCCATTTCATATAGGCTTCCTGCGCATTGCGGGATTTGTAGATTACATTGCGTTCCTCCCCTACAATATCCGTAATGCTGTACCAGCCTTTGTCATACTGGAATTCCGCTGTCTTTCCTTCAAGTTCTTTATTTCCAAGTACAAATTTATGTATTGCCTGCTGTGGCTGCTGCTGTGCCATCCTATCCCTCCTTTTTTCCTAATACATACTCCACGGCCTGTCTCAGTTTTTCGTCTTTTTTCATTTCTTCCGTTCCCTGAAGTGCCTCTGCCTCTTCCCTGGTAAACAATTCCCGCAGTTTTACCTGATGGTTTTCTACCGGAATATAAGATACTCTGGATTTGTCGAATACCGGACGCAGCACATAGTACGGAATTTTTCGCTCCCTGCGTGATGCGGAGAGCGAAACAATATTTTCTACCTGACAGACTCCCTGTGTTTCACTGTATATGATCTGTTTTTTTTCAAACATTCTGTCACCTCTGAAAAAGATAAAATTATCATATCACAAGAAAAAAGTTTTGACAAATGCCCCAAAACATTTTACGCTTGTCCCAGGGAGGAAATTGTATATGTGGATTCTATTTGCATTTGGGTCAGCTCTGTTCGCCGGACTGACTTCCATACTGGCGAAATGCGGTATCAAAAATACCGATTCCAATGCAGCTACGGCGATCCGTACCATTATTGTACTTATTTTTTCATGGATCATGGTATTTCTGGTCGGGGCACAACACGGCATCGGAAGTGTTTCTGCCAAAACCTGGACATTTCTGATCCTGTCCGGACTTGCCACCGGTGCTTCCTGGCTGTGCTACTTCCGTGCACTGCAGATCGGAGATGTAGATAAGGTGGTCCCGGTCGATAAATCGAGTGCCATCCTCTCCATTCTTCTCGCTTTTCTCTTCCTGCATGAGAGCATCAGCCCACTGAAACTTCTGTGCGTGGTACTGATCGGCGCGGGAACCTACCTGATGATCACGAAAAAGGAAACCTCTTCTGAGAATTCCGGGAAAAAAGGCTGGAGCTGGTTCTTCTACGCGCTTGGCTCTGCCGTCTTTGCCAGCCTGACTTCTATTCTGGGAAAAGTCGGCATTGAAGACATTGATTCCAATCTGGGAACTGCCATCCGTACCATCGTCGTGCTGATCATGGCATGGATTGTCGTGTTTGTCACGAAAAAGCAGGACAGCGTGCGCACGATTGATCACAGGGAACTTGGCTTTATCTGCCTGTCTGGACTTGCCACCGGTGCTTCCTGGCTGTGCTATTACCGTGCGCTGCAGGATGGTCTGGCAAGTGTCGTTGTGCCGATCGATAAGCTGAGTATTCTGGTTACCATTCTGTTTTCTTATCTTGTATTTCATGAGAAACTTGGAAAAAAAGAAGCCGGGGGTCTGGTGTTGATTGTGGCGGGAACGCTTGGGATGCTGGTGTAGTATCCCTTGCTATGCCCTTCAGGCGCACCAACCAGACAATATTTACCAGATCAATCCACAATCAACACGGTCTTACCTTCAAACGCAACTCCATATTCTTTGATCTGACTATCTGTAATCCCTTTCATTTTTAGTTCTTCACTGTATTTTCGTTCCCTGATCTGTGCAATTGCAGACTGCGCGGTCTCTTCGAGACTTTTTCCCTTTCTTGCGCTTCGTACTTTAAATTCCAGAATCACAGCATTATCCTTTCCCGGATGTTTTGGCTCCAACATAATATCATATCTGCCAAAGCCGCTTTCCCGATTCGACCTCAGATAATACCTGTCCCGCAAATCAACCAGCAGACCTAAAACAAACCCGTGATAAAAACGTTCCGGTTCAGCCCCGGAAGCCCGGTCTCCGGTATCAAAATAGCTGAATGTCTGTAATGCTATACGGTTCATATATTCATTCATCGCATCCACATCCCCAGCAACCATTGCCTTAACAAAATCGTTGTAATCCGGCTGTACCGGGGCAAACCAATCGTGAATCATTCTCTGAAACATAAGCTTTACTTCAAGATTGGTAAGTGCAAGCTGATATTTCGGTTCCGTTCCTTCCGGAATATCCTGATATTTTTCATAAGACAAAACCTTTAAATATCCGCCTGCGAGTAAAAGGCTCCATACCGCCTTTTCATTGCCATCCAGTTGATTGTATACAATCTGTTCATCTATTTCCGACCAGATACATTCCCCACATAATAGTTTTTCAAATTTTTCTTTGATCAGGCGGTTTCCTTCACGAACCAATTTTCCGACAAGACTATTTGCGCTTGTGTTTGCCCAATAGGTTGTATACTGCTTTGCATCCAGATAATTTAAAATCGACCACGGATTATAGATATCTTTGTGGGTTCCAAAAATAAATCCGTCATACCATCTTTTTACCTCATTTTTTTCGTTTTCCAGTCCGAAACTTTCTAGCGCAGAAAACACTTCCTGCTCCGTAAAACCAAAGGATGCAGCATATTCATTGGATGTTGTAGTAACCACTTTTAAATTATTCAGGTCTGAAAAAATGGATTCCTTACTGACCCTCGTAATTCCTGTCATAATTCCACGCTCTAATGCCGGATTGGTCTTAAATGTCGCGTTAAACAGACTTCTTGTGAATGTCACAAGCTGCTCCCAGTATCCATCTACAAAAGCTTCCTGCATTGGCGTGTCATATTCATCTAACAGAATAATTACTTTTTTACCGTAATATTTATACAAAAATCCTGACAGATAATATAAAGAAAGTGTTGCATCTACATACTCCATATCAGTCATGATTTTTTTATACAACTTTACTTCCGTATCCCGTAGCTTTCCACTTTCCGTTATAAAATCGTATTTGACATAAAGCTGCGCAATTAATTCACAGATCTTTTTTTCTGCCAGCTGATACGTGGGTTCCTTCACATTTGCAAAAGACAGGCTAATGACCGGATACGTTCCCTGTATATTACGGTACTTCTTATCCTCCCAGATTTTTAAATCCTCAAACAGATCCGAACGTCCGGAATATTCCACGGAAAAGAACTGTTCTACCATACTCATGGTCAAAGTTTTACCAAAACGTCTTGGTCTTGTGATCAGAGTAACACTGTCCCCACAATCCCACCATTCCTTTATAAAATCCGTTTTATCAACATAAAAATAATGATTTTCAATTAATGTGGAGAAGTCCTGTATTCCGATTGCTATATTTGCAGACATTTGCAGTCACCCCCCTGTCTTTGCCTTTTTCATATAGTATACCCTATCCTTAAATGAATGAAAAGCAGGCTTTTCATTCATTTATCTCCATCAGTTCCTGAGGCTTGCAACACAACACCTGCGAAAGTTTAATAACATACTCCGCCTGCGCTTTATTAATGTCTTTTCTCCGTTGTTCATACTGCTGAATCGTCTTGACGGGAATCCCTGTTTCCTCCGCAAGCTGGCTCTGACTGAGTCTGGCTCTTTTCCGTAACAACTTCAGATAACTTTCTACCCTGTTCTGCTGAGCAATCTCTCTTACTTTTTGCACTCCCTGCGTAATATCCATCTCATGATATGGATGATATAAATCACGAATTTTCTCAACTGGAACTTCTTTTTGTATCACCGCAAAGGTTTTCCCACTCATCCATTGATAATATGCCAACAACCATCCGGTCCAATATTCCGGGCTTTTTTCAAAATAATATCCCGGCGCAACAATTTCGTCATCCGGCACATCCATCACACGAATGGCCAGCTCTGCCCCTGACATTCCCGCAATTACAAATGGGTCTCCTTTTGAAAAACGCTCACTGTATGAAGATTCTGTAAAAAGCCGATAATACTCGTTCAACTCATATCCACAATCATATACGGCATAATTAAGCATCTCGCCCAGTACACGCTGTGCAATTCTTAAATATACTTTATCGTAAGAATAAATCATCGCTTTTCATCTCCTCGTCAATGATTCTGGAAATATACAATTCCCCCCTGTGATAGGTTTCCTTTTCCATGTCCTTATATCCGTTTCTGGCATTCCGATCCCGCAACATCTTTTTCGAATACCACTCGGCAGAAGGGACGTGTTCTTTCGCTATAAATTTAAGATGCTGAAATGCCTTTTCCGTTTTAAGGCAGTACTGCTCTCCAAGGCTTCCCAACTGCATAGCTTTCCCTAATTGCTCGTACGATATAACACCGCTGATGAAATCCCTTGCATAAGAAAAATAACTGTCATCTGCACGATATCCTATAATTACATCCACTCCTGCTAATGGAACTGGAAAACAATCGGTAATGTACCGTTTTGCCTCCCTTTCCAGCGGTGTTGCCAATACAAACGCGCGGTTATTCAACAAAAGCCCCATCCAGTGTAACAAGGTAAAGCTGCCATCATTTATATTTAAAATATGCAGGCCATTTGTCTCTATCTCATATTCATTAACATATCCGTCTTTTTCCTCCGATACCGCCCATTCCTTTGCCAAGGCAATATCTTCGGTACAGTAGAAGCCCTGTCCATAATCATTGTGTTTTTTTCCAACTCCATATATCGGAGTTTCAATTATATGATCCGATCCATGAAATAATTGCTTTTTCAATAAAAAAATCCTCCTTTAGGCGTATTTCTATTATACGTCTGTGGGAGGATATTTGTAAATAGTATTTATTTTTTCATATTTTCTAATCTTTTCTCTGCAGGCTCATATCCCCCACATCTGTTGTAATACTGCTCGGCCTCTGTCATCTGCCCCAGACACAGCTTATTGACCCAAACAAATACTTGTGAATGTCACCTGATCTGTTCAAATTCCAGATTTAAATACCACTTTTATTTGTTCCACCACAAAGCGAATATCATCATCTGTGATCTGTGTGCTGCTTGGAATATTTAAAATACAACTGCTATAGTACGGTGCTTTTTCCATCTCATAAGCAATCGCATCCTGATACGGAAGCTGCTCATGAATCAGTCCCCAGATCGCCCGGGTCTGCACACCGCGCTCCTGAAGCGTTGTAATCACATCTCTCATGTTTTTTCCCTGTAGTTTTTCCATATCCAGCTTCAAAGAATAAAACCACTGGTTCGAGGAAGTCCCCTCACGAAATGAAAGCAGTGTTCCACCCGAAAACTCCTGCAACAATTGTTGATACAGCCCATAATTTTTCTGCTTACTGTGGATAAATTCTGGAAGTTCCTCCATCTGTGCCACACCAAGTGCTGCCTGTAAATTCGTCATGCGGTAATTGTATCCCACTTCGTTGTGGATGTAAAAATGCGGATCATCCTTTGCCTGTGTGGAAAGATATTTCAGATGCTCCACTTCTGTGGGATCTTTTGCCGTCACAGCACCGCCGCCACCGGTTGTAATAATCTTGTTTCCATTAAAAGAATACGCCCCAAAATGGCCAATAGTTCCGGCAAATTTTCCGGCATAACGCCCCTTCGTATATTGTGTGCCGAGTGCTTCTGTCGCATCCTCGATCACTTTCAGGTGAAACTCCTGTGCGATATTCATGATGGCTTCCATATCTGCCATATTTCCAAACACATGCACAACTACGATGGCTTTTACGGTTTTTCCGGTAGCTTTATGCTTTAACTGTCCGTCCTCTGTCACACACTCATTTTCGCAGAAACGGCGCAGTTTCTGCGGATCCATGCACAAACTGTCATCACAGTCCATAAACACCGGCTCCGCGAACTGATAGCGCACCGGATTCACTGCCGCGATAAAGGTAAGCGTTGGAACAATCACCATATCTCCCGGCTGCACCCCACAAGCAATCAAAGACAGATGAAGAGCCGAAGTTCCGCTCTGCACTGCCGCTGTTTTCTTCACCTGTAAAAACTCTGCCAGTTTTTCTTCCAGCTCTGTGATGTATGCACCACCGGTGGAAACCCATCCCTGATCCAGTGCATCATCTACATATTTTCGCTCATTTCCCTCAAAATTCGGAATCGATAAAGGTACAAATCGTCCCATTTTGCTCCCTCTTTTCTTAAAATTACAACTTACACATTATAAATGTCTGTCTTATATGCATCCATATGCTGACGAATCCATGCAATCGTCTCTGCAATTCCCTGCTCGAATGTATACTGCTGCTTCCAGTCGGTCAGCTCCTTGATTTTTGCGTTGCAGCCGAGCAAACGGTTGACCTCACTCTTTTCCGGTCGAAGGCGCTGCTCGTCACACACAATATGTGCATTCGGATTGACCTGGGAAATAATCTCCTGTGCCAGATCTCCGATCGAAATCTCCTGCTGGGTAGCAATATTGATTTCCTGTCCAATTGTCTTGTCTGACTCTGCGATTGCAATAAAGCCTGCCGCGGTATCTTTTACGTAGTTAAAATCGCGCGTTGGTGTCAGGGAACCAAGTTTAATCGCCTCTTTTCCTGCCAGAAGCTGTGAAATAATCGTTGGAATCACTGCACGCGCAGACTGTCTTGGACCATAAGTGTTGAACGGACGGACAATTGCAACCGGAAGATTAAAGCTGCGGTAAAAGCTTTCTGCCAGACGATCTGCTCCGATTTTTGTCGCGGAATACGGAGACTGTCCCTGAAATGGATGCTTTTCGTCAATCGGGACATATTGTGCGGTGCCATATACTTCCGAAGTCGATGTCACCATGATTTTTTCCGTGCCAAGATCGCGTGCCGCCTGCAGCACATTTAACGTTCCCTTGATGTTTGTATCCACATAGGAATCCGGCGAATGATAACTGAACGGAATCGCAATCAATGCTGCCAGATGAAAGACCTGATCCACACCCTTCATCGCAGTGCGCACACCGTTCGGATCCCGCACATCCCCGGCAAAAATTTCAATCTGGTCAAGTTTTTCCTTTGGCAGTGTATCCAGCCAGCCCCAGTTGTTGAAAGAATTGTAATATACAAATGCTTTTACGTCATAGCCTTTTTCCAGAAGGCTCTCGGTCAGATGGCTTCCGATAAAACCGTCTGCTCCGGTTACTAATACTTTTTTCATTGCTCTATATGTCCTTTCTGTTTCCAATTGTTACTCAGATTTCAAATTCAGTTTTTCTTCCATACGGTGCATTTCCTCAAACTCACCCATATCCAGGAAGGAATCCTCGCTGATCGGATACATTCCCACCCGGCGGTTTTCTGCCAAAAGCTTGTCTGCCAGATCCGTCATATGAAAAAAAGTATCCTCCGGGATCTCTTTTTTCAGTGCCGGATTTAAAATGTACATGCCGGTATTAACAAAATACGAAAGTTTCGGCTTTTCTTCCATGGACTGGACGGCTCCGTTTTCACTGGAATGAATAACCCCATACGGAACTTCGATATTTTTGAGTGCCGTGACAATCGTAAGTTCATTTCCCGCCTCTTTATGATAGCGGTAAATATCTTCATAATCCGCATGAATCAAAATGTCACAGTTGGTCACAATAAACGGCCGGGAAAACTCCTCTTTGATCAACTGTAAACTTCCCGCTGTGCCAAGTGGTTTATCCTCCTCGACATATTCAAGAGAATAGTTTTTTGAAATCTCGGAGAAATAGGAGCGAATCATATTTTTGCGGTAATTGACTGTCGCATAAAACTGTGTCGTTCCAAACTCACAGAATTTCCCGATGATCCGCTCCATGATCGGAATATCTCCAATCGGGATCAGCGGTTTCGGAAGAATTTTGGTATACGGATATAAACGTGTCCCTTTTCCGCCCGCCATAATCACGACCGGAACCTCTTTTAAAATCCCCTGCGGCTTTTTCTTTTTTGCCACCTGCTCATCCCGGAACAAAATGTCAGATACCACGCCTTTTGTGGTGACAACCGGAAGCGCCGTGATGGAATGCTGCACCATAACCTCATGTGCTTTTGCATGCTCTTTCCTGGAAATTCTCTTAGGTTCGGTATTCATCAGACCGGATACCGGAGCTTTCAGTTCTCCCGTGCGGATCAGCCAGCGGCGGATATCTCCATCCGTGACAACACCAAGCAGTTTCTGCTGCTCATTGGTCACAAATAAAATACCCCTGGCATTACGGTCGATGCGCTGCATCGCTTCCACAACCGTACTGTCCGGGGATATTAAAAATAACGCTAACTGCTCTGTCTTCATATGTAACCTCCATGTTTCTCTTTTGGTTTTCTGCTGAAAACCAGCGGTATTCTATCTTCCATGATAGACTTGTTATATATATCGACCAGTATGAAAAAATGTTAAGAGGATGCCCTCATAATTGTCTCCGCGATCTGGAAATCCAGTGCAGTGTCGATGTCGATGGAATGTTCCTGACTCATCACGCAGGCATAGGAATGTTCTCCGTACAGATCTCCCTGACTCATCAGAAGTTCCGTGGTCTGCAGATAAATGGCACCGTTCAACCGGTAATATGTTCCCATATCCTGCCGCCGGCCAACTTTCTGTAAATCAACAAATCCACACATGGACTGATCTTCTTTTAATGTATTGCAAAGCAGTGGTGAATGTTCTGCTTCACAGACACTGACCACCGACTGTGCGTTTTTCTCTTCAAAAATCTCAAATGCCATTTTGATATCTGCCGCATCGCGAAGCGGGGAGGTCGGCTGCAACAGAGTGATGGTGTCAAACTGCTGCCCGATTGCGGCATACTGCTGCACAACTGCTCTTAACACATCCCAGGTCCCGGCAGTGTCCGTGGCAAGTGCCGCATCACGCAAAAACGGCACATCCGCTCCATGCTCCCGCGCAATCTGTGCATATTTTTCGCTGTCGGTCGAGACATGAATGCAGTCAAATTTTCCAGACTGTCTGGCTGCCTCGATGGAGTAGACCAGAAGCGGTTTCCCTTCGAGTAATTTAATATTTTTGTCTTTTAATCCTTTTGAACCGCTGCGTGCGGTGATTACTGCCAGATGTTTCATTTGCACTCCTATTCTATCCATTTAATTATACGAAACGCCTCTGCATATTTTACTCCTGCACAAGCGCCCCGTAAAGTGCCCAATGCTTTTACACTATCTACACTTCTTGGAAATGGATGTTCTCCTAATTCTGTATCATATATTTCCAATGCCTGTATTTTACTTTTCATATAATCTGATATATTTACAAAATAATTTGGAACAAACGGATTATCTATCCGACCAAAATCTGTCTCTGACAAAATTTCCATTGTTGTAATTCTGTGAATATAGGGATACCGAAAAATTTTTGAACACGATATGCAACTTTCATATGTAATTTTATGATCTGAATGTGCATCATTTGGGTCTGGTAAAATAATCCATTCCGGCTCGACAGTCTGAAAACAGCTTCCAATTTTCTGAATTAATATGCTCTTTTCCAGCATTTCCAACTTTGCTGGTGGAAATTTCAAATTAAATGTATCATCAAATTCAAAAAAATCACACACTCTCTGTATTTGCTCTTTTCGCTGCTTTATAAATGATGCACTCCATCCATCTTTTTCTTTTGCATCTGTTATGTTTAGCCAATAAATTTGATGTCCTTCCTTTTTTAATCTTAATAAAGTTCCTCCAGCTCCTAATGTCTCATCATCTGGATGCGGAGACACAACCATCACCTTCATATTTTTCCCTTTCTTACAAATATTCTCCACATTTTAGTTCTACAGATTCATATTCAATTAGTCGAATCACATTATCTCCGGTTTTTATGTCAATATCTCCATTTTCATAAATGTCTAATATTTTTCCTGGCTCTATATTCTCATACTTATCGGTATCTATTTCACATACTTTCCAAACTTTTATCTCTTTTCCCTGATGTACAAAATGCGCTCCTACATAAGGTTTTGTTAAGCCTCTGACTAAATTATAAATGCTCCGTCCTGACATACGCCAGTCAATTTCACCATCTTTTTTCGACCGCTTTCTCCACGAATTTCCCTCTATTACATCCTGCTTAATTTTATTTGCAGTCCCATTCTGCAACTGCTCCCATAATTCAACTACTTGCTCACAAGCAATCGTCATAATCTTCTGATACAATGTTGCTGCATCATCTTCGTACGAAATCTTAACTATTTTTTGTGATACAATATCTCCAGTATCTGCTGAGGCATCCATCATGAAAAATGTAGAGGCTGTTTCCTGTAACCCCAACACCAATGCCCATATAATCGGATGGCGTCCCCTATTTTTTGGCAATGCAGCCGGATGAAATCCTATAATTCCCTGTGGAATTTTTTGAATAATATCATCTTTAATCAACTGTGACCAGCCGAAACAGAAGGCAATTTCTGGTTGTATATTCTCTATAAACTTATAAACTTTTTCTTCGTTTATATTTTCCACTAATTCATATGGAATTTCTTTTTTTTCGCATAGCGGAACTAAATCTCTAAAATCCGAATTATAATTTGATTCCTTTTTTGTAATTACACCAACAATATCTGCACCAGCTTCGATCAATTTTTCTAATAATAAATACGATGATTCCACACATCCAATATATAAAATCTTCACACTACACCTCTATATCATAAAATATCTTTTGTTTTCCCTGTACCTGATTTAAGTATTTTTTTATTTGCATGATAATTTGTTCCGATGTATTTTTCCCCTCATATGGATTTGTACTCTCCTGACATAAATCCTTAAACTTCTGATTCTGTGATTCTGTGAGTGCCTGCTCAATATCCCTTGTTTCATAACCACAATCAATAACCGTCTTTGCCCTGACACGTCCCTTTTGACGATCCCCTATATTTATCGTCGGAATATGAAATGATGGTGCTTCAATAATACCACTTGATGAATTTCCCAATACTGCACTACAATACTGGAGCGCACTTAAATATCCCAATTGTCCCATAGAAACAAAAGCTTTTGTATTTTTATGTTCCTGTGTATAAGATTCAATCATTTTATTAATAATCGCCCCATCTGTGTCTGCATTTGCATATGTAAAAATATAATGGTATTCCGGGTGATTTTCCACCACATTTAATAGTTTTTGAAACTGGATTCCTGCCGTGTGTTTTTCCAAAGTAACCGGATGATAGGTAACCATAATATAGTTATGCAAAAAAATATCTCCAAACTTTTGACACAGTTGTTCTCTTGACAAAAGTCGAATACTTTTGATATTTTCAATTCCCAATGCCCCCACACAAAATACCCTCTCTGGCTGTTCTCCCATCTGAATTACTCTTTGTGCATATTCACTTGTACTTGTAAAATGTAAATCACTCATTTTTGTCACAGAATGACGAATCGCATCATCCATCAGTCCCTGCGTCAATTCGCCTCCATGGATATGTGCAACTGGTATACGATACAGCATTGCCGCTACTGCTGCCATCTGAATTTCAAAACGATCTCCCAATAATACTAGCATATCCAGATCAGCCTCTTCAAATATATCCGCAAATCCAGCTAATTCTTTTCCCATGGATTTACATATTGCATAGGATGTATCTGACACAAGTTCCATATCATTTTTATAGTCAATTCTAAATCCATCTTTTTCAATTTCACGATATGTATACCCAAATTGTTCCGATAAATGCATCCCTGTAACTATCAGACATAAATTTAAATCTTTATCCTGCTCAACCTTCTGCATCACTGGTTTTAATAAACCATACTCCGCTCTTGTTCCTGTTAATATCCCTATATTTTTCATTTTACATCCTCAATACATTCATCCACATCATACTGTCTATCGGCAATTTTTCCAATTATCTCATGCCACCGCATAGGATTAATTCCTGTCCCCGGCCGTTTAACTGTCAGATTTTCCTCTGTAAAAAGTTCTCCCTGTTTAATTACCTGTTTAGCAACAATGCTCTTTCTTACTACTGCGCAGTTTTTTTCTTCCGATGCTGTGCGCTTTTTCTTTCCATTGCCAAGACTCTGCTCAATGTTCCGGATTGCGGCTACCATCTGCGCCAGTTCCTGTGGCTCCAGACTTGCCCGGTGATCCGGCCCCTCCATCTGCTTGTCCAGCGTAAAATGTTTCTCGATGACCGTTGCCCCCAAAGCAACTGCAGCGATTGGTACTTCAATACCGATCGTATGATCTGAGTATCCAACCGGTTTCTGTAACGTTTGACGCATCTGCTGCATGGCAAGCAGATTCACATCCGTATAGGGTGTCGGGTATTCCGTATTGCAATGCAACACGATAATCTTCCCTGCTCCACTTTTCTCCAAAATGGAAATTGCATCCTGAATTTCCTGCATATTACACATGCCGGTAGACATAACAATATCTCTTCCTGTTCGGCCGATTGCTTCCAGATATGGCAGATTTGTGATTTCGCCGGAAGGAAGCTTCCAGAAATCCATATCCAGTTTTTCCAAAAATGCAATGCTGTCCAGATCAAACGGTGTAGACAAAAAGCCGATCCCGACTGTTTTACAATACGCCTGTAGTTCTATAAAATCCTCCTGTGTCAGTGCCAGCTTCTGTAACATCTGAAGCTGCGACTCTGCCGCTCCGGTCGTTTCCTTCTGATATTCTGCTTTCTGGGCGAAACGGGAGACCAGCTTTTCCGGAACGAATGTCTGAAATTTTACGTAATCGGCTCCTGCCTGTTTTGCTTTTTCTACCATTTGCTTCGCAAGTGTCATGCTGCCGTTGTGGTTGACACCTGCTTCTGCGATGATTGTTGTGTGCATGTTTTGTACCTGCCTTTATGTACTTTCTTTTAAATCTGCCATACAATATATCGTTTTGCACAGCTTGATTGCTTTTTCCAGTTCATGTAAACTCACTAGCTTTTCTCTAAACAGATCTACAATAAGATTATTATAATCTATCCCAAGCATTAAAGATCTATTATCTATCACATTTTTACAATATTTCGCGATCTCATAATTTTTTCTTTCCGGACTGTTCAACGCAAATAACTCTATATGTTTCCTTATAACTTCTAATTCCTGCTCAGTGTAATGATATGATTTCATGGGAATATATTTACATTGTAATAAATCATACTGAATTCTTAAAACATTTCCGTTTTCTTCCAGTTTTGTTTCAAATGGTTGAATCATAATCTTTCCCTGTTTTACATATGCTCTTCGTATTTTTCGAAAAGAAGTACACATCTCTTTACATTCAAATGATGTACATTCTCCCTTTTCAAATTCACATATCTGTTCCTGTGAAAGTCTTCTCTTCTGTTCCCCTCGCTTCTTGTATTTCTGATTGCAATTTTCGCAGGAAATTCCGAGATTTGGCACACAATCCTGTAAACGTTTCATTGAATTCTTTTTTTCTATTCCATGTTCGATCTGTCCGCGTCTTTCTTGATTGATCCAAATGCGATCATAACAATACATACAATAGCCATGAGTTGTTTCTTTTAGTAAATCCCACAATTCATCTTTATAATTTGTCCACCCATATTTTTTATCCTTGTCGTACTCTGGCACAAATACAGGAATATCTACCACAAAGAAATCCTCCATTTTACCACTCCTTAATCTGTTTGAAAATCAATCTCTGATGTGGTTTCAAATCCTCCAAATTAATTTGTTCCAACTCTTCCTGCATTTTTTCATCCCACATACCTGCAACTTTACTGTTCAAATACTGACGTAATTGATTATCCATATCGTCATTATCAGACACATGAAGTTTTCGATTTTCAAAAAAGAGATTCGTAAAAATATCATTTGCCGAAACCGTGTCTCTCAGAAATTCGCTGGTATAGGTAGCATACGTACATTTGTTTATCACAATAATCGTTGCATTTTCGGTGGTTTCAACCAGATCAAGTGAATGTGTTGTTACTATAAAATGAATATTTGAAAATTCATCATGAAGGAAATTTAAAATTTCCGCACTATACTTTGGTGACAAATACTCATCTATTTCATCAATAACCACAATTCCTTTTTCCAGTCTCTGCACTTTCATACAGTCTGAAAAAAACAATATTTCACAAAAAATGCGAATAAGTGCCTGATAACCACTGGAAAGCGTCATTATCTCTCCATTGATCTTAACAACATTTTCCGGATTTCCGACCCCATCATCTTCGCGTTCTATAGTGAACTTTTTATCTAAAAACGATTCACAAAATTTTTCAATCTGCCTGCGATATTTAACATATAAATGTTCTATGCGGGATGCTGCTGCAAATGTATCCTGCAAATTAAAATTAAACGGATGAACTCTGACGGATGTAATCCCTTGAAAATCCGGTTTTATCTCTTTATACTTTTCACTAAAAAGTTCTACTTTTCCTGCATCAAAGGTTCTGTTTACTGAATCTATATAATAAACTGCTTCTCCCTTTTTTTTCTCAATGATTGTACGCAGTATTTCAGATTTTCCTGATGAATTGTCACCAATTAAAATAAAATTCTCCGTGTCATCGATATGCTCACATATCATTTCTGTGACGCGATTAACCATTTTGTGATAACTGTTCATATACACACCTTATCCTTTTTTCTATTTCAGATCTTGCCGAGGTTCCACTATTGTTCGTCTCCTTATATGCATCACTTCCAACAATCGCATCATATTTTTCCCTGGTGATAAACGGCTTTTCTTTCAGCCGATTCCATGCAACAAAGAAACTTGCCAATGCTACTCCCTTATTTTTCCCACTGACTTTTTCAATCGAATCTATAAATTCCAATAATTTTAATCGATATCCTTCAATTTGATTGTCACTAAACTCTCTTGCCCGTTCTGAAAAAGAGTCTAACAATGTAGAAATTTTTCCTTTGTATCCCGTCAATTCAAACTGGTTATCGGTTCCTTTTATATAATAATCAAACGCACACATTCTCAAAAGTGTCTCAACATCTTTGCTTTCTTTATTCACTTCTGTTATTTTATTATTATATAAAATTCTCCATTTTTTTGAATTATCATTAATGTCATATAACATTTCATAAAATTTACAGCCATAAATTCCATTTCTCAATTCCTGACTTGACAATGGAGTTCCACCAATATTTAAATTTGCAAATATTTTATGTAAGGTTCTTTCTTTGTATTTTTTACTATCTACATTAATTTCCACCAATGTAATTGGGGAAAAATCGATCTTGCGTTTTACCCGGTCACTGATGTTTTGATAGGTAATATCAATGATCTGCGTCTTTCCATTTTTCCCCTCAGACTCCATCTGATACTTCTTTTCTTTTAAATCACAGCTTTCCAGGTAATCCCGAAATTTTATTGATCCATCGTTTGCTTTTCTGACATCAATAAATGCATTTCTTTTCTTTCCTAAAAATTTCCCAATATAATAAAAATACAGACTCAGGACCCTCTGTTGTCCGTCTAAAATAACCACCTGCTGTTCTGCATTTCGGTAACCATAAATAGGCGGAATCGGCATTCCCCGAACCAGAGAAATCGCAAGCTGCTCTGCCTGTTCTTCTGTCCAATGATACATTCTCTGAAAATCCGGGATCACATAATCGCCTCTTTCCAGACCGAACATCAGCGAACTAAACGACAATTGTGTTGTTGCCGTCTGGATCATCACATTCTCTACTACTTCTATATCTTTTGCAGTCTCTATTGCCTCATCATATACTGTTTCTTTTTCTTCTTTCATACGAACCCCATCTAAAAAATCTCAAAAACAAAAAAGCTATGAATATTATAACCTATCCATAGCTCATTGAAAAGTCGATGTTTATTTTATCTTTCGCGCCGGCACACCAACAACCGTACCTGCTTCCTCCACATCCCGCACAACAACGGCTCCCGCACCGGTACGCACATGATCCGCAATCGTACTTCCCTGAATCACCTTTGTGCCAAGACCAATGTCACAGTGGCTTCCGATGTGTACCGCACCTGCCAGCTTCACATCCGGTGCCAGCGTGACATAATCGCCCAATCTGCCATCATGGCAAACCATTGCTCCGATATTTAAAAATACAAAATCTCCCATCCGGACATTGGTGGATACTCTTGCATCCATGCTGATGATACAGCCCTGTCCCAGTTTTACATCCGAACAGACCTCTGCTCCGTGGAGAATGAGGTTCGGGAAATGAATGTGGGGATTCGTTTGTAATTTCTGTGCAATCTTTTGTCGAAGCGCGGGATCTCCCACTGCAATTGCAACGTTAATATCTTTTGTCTGTTGCAACAAGAAGTCATCCTTTCCTAGATAAGGAATGATTCGGTCTCCTACTTTAATGGGATGCTCCGGTGGAGTTACATCTACATATCCTGAAATCTGCCAGTCCGGCATCTGCCATGCGAGTTCACGCATGCAGCCGCAGCCGGTGAGAATGATTTGTGGTTTCATATTTTTTGCCCCCACACTGCCTCACATAAAACCTTCGCCATATAATCTAACTTTGCATCCGTCATCCCCGGATACACCCCGATCCAGAAACTGTTCTCCATAATATGATCCGTCACATGCAGATCCCCGACCACACGATAGCCTTCATGACTTTTACGCATCTCATCAAAACAAGGCTGTTTGATCAGATTACCGGAAAACAGCATGCGCGTCTGTACACCATGAGATTCCAAATACTGTACCACATGATTTTTATCCACACCCTCACGGCAGGTAATGAGAAAACCAAACCACGACGGTTTTGAATTTGGACAGGCTTCCGGCAGAATCAGCCGGTCCTGTACGGCTGATAACTGCGCTTTCAGCCGCTCAAAATTTTCCCGCCGACGCTCTACAAACTGTGGCAGTTTCTTAAGCTGTGCACACCCAATCGCTGCCTGCAAATCCGTTGCCTTTAAATTATAGCCAAAATGAGAGTATACATACTTGTGATCATATCCCAGTGGAAGTTCCCCATACTGCTTATCGAAACGATGACCACACAGATTGTCCTTTCCGGACGGACACATACAGTCCCGCCCCCAGTCGCGCAGGGAACGGATAATCTTATGCAACAAAGGGTTGTCGGTATAAACTGCACCGCCTTCGCCCATCGTCATGTGATGTGGCGGATAAAAACTCGACGTACCGATATCACCGATGCTTCCCGTCTTCCTCCACACTCCATCCATGCAATACTCACTTCCGAGGGCATCGCAGTTGTCCTCAATCAGCCAGAGTCCATGCGCATCGCAGAACGAACGGATTGCTTTCAGGTCAAACGGATTTCCAAGCGTATGTGCAATCATAACTGCCTTTGTCTTCTCACTCAACGCCTCTTCCAACTGGCTTACATCCAGATTATACTGTGGAATCGTCAGATCCAAAAAAACCGGAACTGCACCATATTGCAGATATGGAGTAACCGTGGTCGGAAAACCTGCCGCAACCGTGATGATTTCATCCCCACGCTTCACACGCCGCTCTCCCAAAAGTGGAGAAGTCAGCGCCATAAACGCCAGCAGATTTGCCGAAGAACCGGAATTAACAAGCGAACAAAAACGCACACCAATATAATCTGCAAGTTCCTTTTCAAACTGTTCTGTATATCTGCCGGAAGTCAACCAGAATTCCAACGCACTGTCCACAAGATTACACATCTCATCCTGATCGTATACCCGGGCAGCATACGAAATGCGGTCTCCTTCCCTAAAGTCTTCTTTTTTCGCATGAAACGCCCGATAATATCCTTCTACCATGGAAAGAATCTCTTTCCGTGCTTCTTCCTCTGTTTTATGTTCAAACATCACTTTTTCCTTTCCGTTCGTGGCAGTTACACCTTCCATGGTGCGTTTCCACTGTCCCAAAGCTTCTGTAAATATTCCCGATCATGAATGTTATCCATCGGAGACCAGAAGCCCATATGCTTATATGCCGCCATCTGCCCATCTGCGGCAAGCCGTTCAAACGGCAACGTCTCTAACATGGTACTTCCATCGCCCAGATACGGATATACTGACGGCTCCATCACCATAAATCCGATATTCACCCACGCCTGATCCGCGCGTGCCTTTTCTTTAAAACCAAGCACCTGACTGCCGGTATCGTCCAGACGCAATGCTCCGAAACGTCCTTCCGGCTGTGTTGTGGAAATCGTCACCGTCTTTCCCTGCTTTTTGTGAAATGCGATAAGCTCCCGGATGTTTACATCTGACACCCCATCTCCATAAGTCAGAAGAAACGGTTCTCCGCCGATGTAATCGCGCACCTTTAAAATACGCCCCGCGGTAAGTGTTTCCAGTCCGGTATCCACCATGGTCACTTTCCATGGCTCGCTGTTCTTTTTTAAGACCTGCACCTGCTGATCCTTCAGGCGAATTTCCAACTGGCTGTTGTTCTGATAATAATTGACAAAGTATTCCTTGATCATATGCCCTTTGTACCCACAGCATATGATAAACTCGTTAAATCCATAAGAGGCATACTGCCGCATAATATGCCACAAAATCGGTTTCCCGCCAATCTCAACCATCGGCTTTGGACGCAGCCGGGATTCTTCACTGATGCGGGTGCCCTTGCCCCCCGCTAAAATCACTACTTTCATATCACATCTGCCCTTTTTCACTGGTCATCTCTAAAAACTCGTTGATCTGTGTCTCCATGCATGCGCGGATATCCCCATGCGCTGCATATACCCGCGTCCATTCCACAGTTTTTTCGATTGCCGTGCGGATATCCCAGCACGGTTTCCAGCCCAATGCATACTTGATATGTGAGCAGTCCAGTTTCAGAAATTTTGCCTCATGTGGTCCGTCTTCACAAACATTTTTCCATTTCAGATCATGCCCCCATGCCCTGCAGAATAAATCTGCAAGCGCGCCTACCGTGACACAGTCAGCCTCTTTTGGTCCCACATTGTAATATCCTGCTTTTTCGTGCTCCATCGCCTGTGCCGCCGCAATCTGCATATATGCTGCCAACGGCTCCAGCACATGTTGAAATGGCCGGATTGAGTATGGATTCCGGATGATAATTTCTTCCCCCTGCAATGCCGATCTCACACAGTCCGGAATAATGCGATCCCTGGAAAAATCTCCGCCGCCGATCACATTTCCTGCTCTTGCCGTCGAAACCGCAATTCCTTTTTCATCTAAAAATGATTTTCTATAACTGTGCGTCACCAGCTCGGAACAGGACTTGCTGTTGGAATAGGGATCAAAACCATCCAACGGATCGTTCTCACGATACCCCCACTCCCATTCTTTATTTTCGTATACTTTATCTGTAGTGACATTTAAAACGGACTGTACCCCCGGGGTGTTTCGCACACATTCCAGCAGATTAACTGTACCCATGACATTGGTCTCATATGTATATACCGGCTGTTCGTAGCTTGTCCGCACAATCGGCTGTGCCGCCAGATGAAATACAACCTGCGGCTGATACGTATGAAAAACTTCCTGCAAGTGTGCCCGGTCACGAATGTCTCCCCCTACAGAAACCATCCTTGCTGCCGCACCGGAACAATCAAATAATACGGCATCTTTTTCCGGTGGCAGCGCATAGCCAACCACTTTTGCGCCTGCCATCTCCAGCATCACACACAGCCAGCTTCCCTTAAAACCGGTGTGTCCTGTCACCAGTACCGTTTTCCCTTTGTAATATTCCAACCACTTCATTTGTTTACCCTCCATGGTTCTCCCTGTCTCCATCTTCCATGATGAAGCTTAATCTTCCCACACCTTCCACGGTGCTTTATGCTGTGCCCATAAGTTTTCCATCAATGTCTTGTCACGGATTGTCTCAACCGGTGACCAGAAGCCTTCGTGGCGATAAGTCTGAACCGGCTCATGTGCTGCCAGACAATCCATAAGCGACAATGCAAAATGGTTTTCCTGATTTTCCTTAAGGTAATCAAATGCGCGCGCTTCCAATACCATACTGCAGGCATTTACCCAGGAATGTTTCTGCTTTTTCCCCTGCTTTGTGCCAGTATAACAGCCCTGCTCATTGAACGCAAGGATCTCATTTCGACCGGTCGGATGTGCAATTGCCACTGTGGCAAGCGACTGCTGCCTGCAATGACTTTCTACCATTTCCTGTATGTCAATGTCTGACAGACAATCTCCATAAGCCACCAGAACCGGCTCATCTCCTGCCAGCTCACGCACCATGATCAGACGCTCCATCACCGAGGACTGCAGACCGGTATCCACAATCGAAACCTTCCAATCCTCGGTCTGTTTTCTATGTATTTCCACTTCATTGGTCTGCAAATCCACTGTAATATCGGACTGATAGATATAAAAGTTCATGAAGTAATCCTTGATCACTTCTCCTTTGTATCCGGTGCAAATGATAAAATCATTGTATCCATAATGCGCATACTGCTTCATAATGTGCCAGAGCATCGGCCGGCCACCGATCTCTGCCATCGGTTTTGGCATCTTTTCGTCCTCTTCGATGAGGGTACTTGGAAGACCTCCTGCTAAGATGATTACTTTCATATACTTTCCCCATAAATTAATTAACGACTCAATATAATTTTATTACTTCAACTTTATTTTGATATGTTTCTAAAATTTTCTCCAATGCATCCTGTGCTGTATATGTTGCTAATAAAATAGCTTGCACATTTCCTTGTATTATATCATTCTCCGAAAATGCCCCTATCTCACAACCATTTAATTTTTGTCCATATTTTCTTCTATCTGAATCATATACTTTCACGATATTTTTGTCTGACAAATCTGTATTCGCCAATAACATAGAAACATGATGTCCAGTTCCCCAAATTGCTAACTTTTTCTTTTCATCAATTTCAGCAATACGTTTTCTTACTCCAGCTAGTAAATTTTCAGAATCATTTATATACTCACACAAAATATTTTTGGAATTATTTATAAATTGATATTTCTTTTTAAATGGCTTTTTCCATATCGTTTTCATGGCAGGACTTCCTGCCGGAAGCTTTGATGTCACATTAATGTTAAAATCTGCACTCACCAATTGATAACCACATTCGTTCATTAAATTTTGCAGACTTTCCAATGTAAACATATTAACATGTTCCTCACAAAACATACCAAATGGTTCATTCGACAACTTATAATCAAACGTAGGAACTTCGATGAAAAAATATCTCGTATTCATTTTTTCACATTTACGAACAAAATCGCATGGATTGACAATATGTTCTAACGTATGTGACATAAATATCATATCCCACCTTTTATCCGTATTTCTCACACTTTCCTCAAATTCATCAAAAACACCACAAAACATTGGAACACCATACCTGTCCATTGCATTTTTGCAATTTATTTTTGATGGTTCCACTCCATATACGGATGCCTGTGATGTATAAAGACTTAAATTGTAACCTGAAGCTGCTCCAATTTCTAAAACACTATGAACATCATTTAAATGAATATTACGTTCTATGAAATGCTTCTGTTCCTGTGAACCTATTTTATATCCCTGTGACTCATCTAAAATATAACTTTCATCATCATACTCAAATTTAGAAAAATTTTTATAACGATTATTTAACTGTTCTACAGTAAATGGGTTTCTAGTAAAAATGAATCCACAATGTGGACATATCGCAACTTCCTGTGTGTAATCTTCAGCCATGCCTATAAGATCTTTATTCTTTAACTTGTATTGGACCTCTACTTTACCACCACATATATTACACCTATCAATCTTGCTTAGCATTATATATTCTCCTTATAATTTTGAAAAATACTTTCAGTCAAAAAATCAATCTGCATAGAATCCTTTTTTGATTCCATAAAATCACAAAACATTTCTTTTATTTCAATATTTAATTCATCCCAATGATTGTCTGGATTTAAAGTCGGCAAAGTCCTGTCTGCATAACTTTCATTATATTGATGCTTAAATCCATCAAACCCCACAAGTTTTACTTTCTTAACATTCAACTTATCCAATAAACGAAGCATATTAATGACTGCATTATCAAAATGTTCCCAACCCCGTTTGACAACACGATTAAAATTAACAATTATTTCATTCTGATCCGGCTCAGTTTTAATATTTGATAATAATATTTTCTTTGTTTCTGAAAATTGTTTTGGATAAATTTCTCTCGCATAATTATATCGTATAGCGTTATTGATAAATAAATAATCAAACTCATAGGATATATTTACCGCATTCACACCTATCACGACTGGTGCTTCTCTCTCAATATACTTTTTCACCCAATCCTTCTCTGTTTCACTCGTCTTTCCAGGTGCAATCAACACAATTTCCCGATTTGCCAATGCATTCTCTAACTGTTCCATTACCGCATCATCATCCACAATCCGGTTCTGATTCTCGAGATATTTTTCCTCCAGCAGATCATAGTCATATTTTCTCCGTTCTTCCGGTGACAGGGATTCAATGATATTGCGCATATCAAGCGCATTCGTTCTATGATTTTTCAATAAATAAGCAATATTATTTACATGACAGCAATACATTCCTGCAATAAAATACGGTGTCGAATACCCCCATGTATAATTCTCCTGAAAATACTGCATGTACATGTCAATCGCATCCATGATCTGATTCATATCATAATCACCATGCTGCTTACGGTTTAAGTAATTTGCGACCAGCTCTGTCGTTGCGTTTCCTGCACCACGTCCCATGCCGCACAGACTGGAGTCCACAATACAGCCTCTTTTGGAATCCTTGAGCAGTTCGACAAAACGCATCGTCAGTGCAAAGGAAAGCTGCTGGTTATTGTGGGAATGAAATCCCAGCTTGATCTCCGCATCCAGCTCGCGGTCTAAGACCTGTACGATCCGTTCTAAATCTTCCTGATACATTGCACCAAAGGTGTCAACCACCGATACTGCGACCGGATGCACCTGATTCATCGCTTTTGCGAGATCGGTCAGATCCTCCTCGGAATAGGCAAGTGTATTTGCTGCCTGAAAATAGACCTGATATCCCTTTTTTGCGATTTCTTTTCCTACCGCAATTCCCTCCTCATGCTTTCCATGTGGAAAAACAACACGGATCGCATCTAAGGACTTTCCGTCACACTGCGGCAGATAGGACAGGTCATATCTGTCCCAGTCGATCATTGCAACATAGGTCGTATACGCTCTTCTCTTTAACAGATATTGTTCCAGATCCTCCGGCACATGGTAAAAGGAAGTGCCTTCCTCATGTGGTGCATTCTTCAGCCATCCACACTCGATAATATCCACTTCTGCATCCTGTAACTTCTTGATCATTCCCTTGATCGCCGGCACTCCGAACTTCGCATCTACGATATAAGCTCCGTCACGAAGCGTACAATCCAGTAATTGAATTTTCTTCATATGGTATTCCACCCCCTATAGAATTACAATCTCGTTTCCAGTCCAAGGATCTTACAATCGCCTAATGCCGTAGTCGCAAGAAGGCTCATCACATAAGAACCGGTTCCCCAAATGAATAACTCCTGCTTCTGTAACTGTCCGACCTTCGCTTCAATCTGTGCCTGACGTTCCTGTTGCCGGCTCAGATACTGTCTGACTGCTGCCTCTGTCTTTTCATCCCTCTTCCGCATGAGTTCTTCCGTCGTCTTCTTATAGACCTGTATCAGATCTGCTCCCAGCCTCTTTTGATCTACACGCTTTAACTGGTACTGTGCCATCAGGGTGTCTAAGGAATCCTCGGAAAAATAATTGATATGCTCCAGATTAAAGTAATTCGGAATATTGCAGGTATCTTCCGCAATCAGCGAATAATCGGGAACACTTAGCATAAAATATCCACCCATCCGCAGTAACGCTGCGATATTCGCAATTCCTCTTTGCGGAAGAAGCAGACGCTCTGCTACCTCAAATAAGAATACTGCATCATATTTTCCCTGTTCGTCCGATGCAGGATCAGCATAAATATTCGTCACATAGGCATTCACACCTGCCTTCTGTAACCGCTCAACGCTTTCCCCGGATGGAGCGGTGGCAGTGATCCTAGCATATCCATTTCGTTTTAACGCTATGGCATATCTTCCGTTGCCGGCTCCTAATTCTAACATCACCGAATCCTTCGTCAGATACTTCTCTAACAGCTCTTCCATCCAGTCATAGCGTTCGCTGTTGTCATCCTTGCTGTCATCACCGTAGAAGTTGCAATGTGTATAATACCAGTCATAATCTTCCATAGATGCTGCCGTATCCGCATAGACCATTCCACAGTCTGCACGCGCTACGACATCATATTGCGCCGGAAGATGATAATCCTCCGGTACGTTCATTTTTATGTTCTGAATTACGGTCTGTTTTGTTCCATTACATACCGGACATGCTCTTTGTAGCATTTCTTTTCTCCTGAAATATAATTACTGAGTGTTTTTTGAAAATATTGTATCTTCGATTGCCTGATACGTCATTTCCGATTTTTCTTTCCACGTTATCTTATGCTTATCTAAGCATGCTGTTATTTTATCATAATGTTCTTCAAGATATAAAAACTTTTCGATCAACTGCGGCAACGAAAGCTCTTCTAATTCAATGGAAAGCTGCTCCCCGCTCATCCCATGCATAAATCCTCTCATTTTTTCCTCATAGATAATCGGAATAAACGGAGTCCCTGCCTTTGCGGCAAATATATTCGAATGATACCGGACACCTATGACTGCATATAACCGATGGCTTATATACTCCTGAAAATATGCATCGTAATGGTCATCCAGCACAAATGTGTTCTCTCTGTCAAATTGAAAAAGATAATCCTTATCATTCTGGTTACCGAATAACTGCGGGATCAACAGCACACCGATTCCCTGACCGCCCAGCCAGCCAATCATATTCCTGAAAGTATCATAGACATTAGCTCTCAGTTTTTCATTCTTCTGATATTCCACATGCCATAAGAAATCTGTTATCGTAATGCCCACCACACGATCATACTTTTTCATAAAGCTTACCAGATTGGCATCCTTGCTGCATATTTCATCATAATACTGCATGTCCACTTCATTGAGAAAAGCACTGTCTACTGTCAACAATGTGTTCTCTGTGATCCCCTGTGACTGCAATGCATCATATGATATATTTTCCCTTACACACAGCCGGTCTACCTGACTTAAGATTTCTGTACGGTAATCTCTCTGAACAGAAAACGGTCCGATCGATGGTGCTGCAAATACAACCGGAATATGCAGCTTTTGCGCATATGCAACAGGGAACAGATACTCCAGCTGCTTTTTCCACCAGAAGCGGTCACTGATAACCGCCCCACCCGGAGCATAGATTACACCATCTGCTTTTCGGATCGCATGCATGACCGGCAGTAAATGTTCCGGGATCTGATCATCCTCACATGCCAGTACCTGCTTCATATCTGCTTCTTCAATCAGAAATCCCGATACAAAATAATCGATCACTCCCTGATACGGGAACTGCGAAATATCCTTTTTGTCCTTAAATATGATCGTCAGCTTTACCTTGGGATGATGTAAAAGGATCTCATCTACGATCGCCCGGATCGCGGCCTCATCTCCCCTGTTATTCCAATGTGCATTTATCATAACAATCTGCATCTTATCACCTCACAACGCCTTTATGTTTCAGTCCCGGATCATCCTATCTTATGGCTGTACCGCAACACCAAGCTCCGCAGACTTATACGCTGCATATATGATTTTCACTGTATCATATGCTAAGGAGAAAGAAGACTTCGGATCGCGGTCAAAATAGACTGCCTCCATAAAATCTCTCATTTCATCCATATATCCCCGGATGATCTCATCCTCTAAAAACGGATGATTCCAGCCTGTTTTAGATGGAAGCATCTCTGAGATATATACATCATCCAAACGCTCTTCATCTAAAAAGTAGGTACTCATCAGATCCGACATCGTCAGATTACATGTGATGGCTGCATCGTTACAATATAATTCCACATAATTTTTACTGCCGCCTAACAGGGTATCTGTCGCAATTACAGTCGCTTTCGTGCCATCTGAAAAGGTTAGTATTACGGTACTGGTATCTTCTACATCATTTGGCCGTGCCGCAATATGACGATGTTCATACTCCGATAACTGTGACGTAATCTGTCCCATATCTGCAAACACCGACTGTACCGTGATCTCCTCGCCTCTGGTCAGTGCTTCCTGCTGCTTTAACCATAAAATTGCCGAAAGCGGATGTGCTCCTGTTCTTATGAAGGTTCCCCCTCCGGTCTTACTCCATTCTCCGGCAACCGGAGAACTCGATCCCTTTAAGCTCTCCTCACCCTTTGCATACAATATCTTAGATTTCTTCTTCCTGATAATTTCGGCTGACTTGATAACCGCAGGTGCATACACGAAATTTTCCGCATACATAAACTTCTTTTCCGAGCGGTCGATCACTTTCTTAATACGATCGATCGACTTTAAGACTTCCTCATACATAACAGACTTTGAAACATATTTTCCAATCGGTTCTTTATCCCCCGGCAGACCGAAATATCCTGTTAATGGTTTTTCACATATGACATGCTTTCCCGCCTCTAAGGCACGGATGATCATATCCTCATGCGCATATGGCGGTGTACATATATCAATCACATCGATTTCCGGATCATTTAATAAATCATCAAAGTTTAAGCTGGCATCTATAAAACCATATCTTTCCTTTGCAGCATTCACCTGCTCCATACGCCGTGCGATAATATGCTTGTAACAAACCGGAACTCCCGAATTCCGCTTCAATGCGTTCATGTGCAGTTCCGTTGCTCTTCCTGCCCCTGCTACTCCAAGACATACTTCTCCCTTTTTATTCATTCTTTATCCCCTCTCGTTTTCTATTGTGACCAAATCCTTCCGGTAATCCCCGATCAGAACTCTTTTCATCTCGGATATGCTCTCGAACATCATAAAAATAAATCCGACCGGTTCTTTTTGATAATTTCCAATCTCATCCCCTTCCTTTTTTAACATATAGGTATCTATGGTATATTTTTTATACTCATCCGGAATTACAATCTTATTAATTTTCCCGTTCTCATCTGCCATAATTGCCTTATACGCAAAACAGCCTTCCTGTTTCGTATTCCGTGAGATCTCCTTACAGCTCAGACCACATCTCGCCCTTGCCTCCCAATAATCCCAGTCTATTCCTGTTAACAGACCCGCCGGTATCGAGTACATATTTCCTAAGATCCGGCGCATGACTTCAATGATCCACGGTGTGCCATCCCTAAGGATATACTGTAAGTGAAAAATACCGTCCTGAAGCTTTAGTATCTGTGCCATTTTCTCAATCTGTGGAATTAAGATCTTCGAAACGCTTTCCCATTCATCCGCAGGAAAAGTGTCAATCTCTACCCGGTATGGGTTAACAATCGAATACTCATTATTCGTACAGACTGCCACTACCTTCTGATCGATCAGATAGGTGCAGAATCCATGCTGTGTGCCTTCTATGTATGGCTCGATTACGATTGTCTTTAAACGTGACACCTCAAACGCTTCCTCTACGGCAAGCTCTGCCTCCTGCATATCAGAAGCCTTGTGGATTCCATTGCCGGCACTCGCATCCGTCGGCTTTATGATAACCGGAAATGTCATTTCCCCCAGTGCAGCTTTTGCTACTTCCCGTGTCTGAAAGATCTGGGATCTCGGTGTAAGAATATCATTTTCTAATGCAAACTCCTTAAAGCGATGCTTATTATGTAAGGTACAGGTAACCTCATAACTGTCATATCCCGGCAGTCCCATCTGCTCTGCCACATATGCTGCGGTATAAACACCGAAGTCATTGCAGCAGGGACATATCGCATCGATTTTCTCTTCCCTTGCTATGGAAAGGATCAATTCCTTGTCTGAATAATCTGCCTGGATAAACTGATCGACCCAGACCTGTCCCGGCAGATCTGCCTTATTTCCGGTCGCAATAATATAGTATCCCATTTTTCGAAGTGCACGAACCAGACCAAGATCATTGTGGCTGGTACATAACAATAAAACCTTTTTCATTCTGTTCCCTTTCTGCTTTGCTTACGCATTCCATATGTCCTTCATCAGTTGTTCCATAAAAATCTTCTGTCCCTCTGCATTCAGACAATCGGAATTTAAGTATAGTTTTTCACTCTGCAAATTTTCCTGCCTTAAGTAATCAAGCATCCTGACATCTGTGTCCTTAACAATCTGTAAAACCGGCTCTTTTAAATACGCTTCTATACATGCATCCGCTACCTTCTGGTTCATGATTTCCGATGTAGGCGGAAGGATCAAAACCGGTTCAGCCTCATGCTCCCTGCAAAAAGCGATCATATCTTTTACAAGCTTCTGATTTTGCCTGATACAGTCACGCAATGTCTCTGTTACTTCGCCTGTTTGTACGCTTACAACACCTAACTTTCCTTCCCAGTCAGCAACTCTTCCGTCTGCATGCTTCTGCTTTTCCTCAATAGAAGCAACATGTCCCTTCCATCTTTCCTTCTGCTTTTTATATTCGTGGAAAAATGGTTCTTTCGCCGCCTTCCATACACACTTCCAATATCTTTTTTGATCAAAGTTTTTGATCTCACGCCTGCGGAGTGCTTCATAGTATACCTTTCGATTGTATTCTCCACCTAAGGAAGCAAATACGAAGTTCGGTAATACGATCAATACCTTTCCACCCTTTTTCAGATGATCTATGTACTTCTGAAGCAGGAGATAATCCATATCCAGATACTGCGGCACATTCGCAAGATTTGCACCTGACTTTTCCGTATCCGTATAGGCAAAGTCATAAAATGCGTAGGTGCTGCCGAGATTTATCATATCAAGTTCCTGTGGAACATGACACATCGGATTACTCCGGCATTGCCACCGCCATGCTGCCACAAGGTATACAATAATAGCAATCAGTATTATTCCAATTAATATAAAAACCATTTTCCCTGTCCTGTCTGTTTCTATTGATAATGCTGCATCAGATATGTGTAAGTTGTCTCTGGTACGATTTCCCGTATCTGCGCAAAATCATGCTGTTTTAACAACGCACGTACTCTCGATGCGCTGACAACCTCGCCTCTGTTTTCTTTTCGTTTTATAATTTCCAATTCAACCCCATACTCCGGCAGAATCGTTCTCATCTGATCATTGTACATTCTTGTCACATAATCATTCGGTTCTTCGCCTACAAACCGGACCCGGATATCCAGTGCCTTTGCAATGTATTTTCCAAAAATCTCAACGTCCATAGATGCATCCATCTCGATTTCTTTATTTCCATCCTTCAGGAAATATCCCGGAAACGTATAGGCTGAGATAATAAACCGTCCGCTCGGAAGAACTTCTACGTTCGCAAACTTCTCCACGCCCTTTTTCACCAGTTCCAAACGATCCCGGAAAGGGAAGAAGGACTTATCTTCTTCTACGACAAAAAGATACAGATGATCTACCTTTTTCGAAGCATATTCCACCAGATACTGATGTCCTAAGGTAAAGGGATTGCAGTTCATAACGATGCATCCGTTTTTTCCTTCTTTTCTGTTTTCTGACAGAGATTGTATATACTGCCGCAGATCCTCTGACATACAGTCATCCGTATCATGCGACGGCCTATGCGAATGCACCGGTGGCTTTTCTTTTGTCTGTATCAGAAGACTTCTCTTCTCTAAAACATCATAAATATACGTTGCAATTACCGAATTTCCGGCTGCATTCGTATGGAATGTCATGTCTGTAAACCATTCCCCATGTGCATGCGGCCTGTCAAATAAGAAGGACGTATCATAATACGCAATATTATTTTTCCGGAACTCCTCTAGCGGAACGATCTCAAGATTGGTACATAAGATCACAAGATCACCACTTCGAAAATCAGTTTCCCGCATATGCATGATATCATCATACAGATCCGAGCCACAGCCAACTGCCATATTCATCACCCGATAGCTGCTTTTCCCGTTCTGATTTAACTGTCTTTGTAAAAAGCTGGCGATCGTATGCTTGTCCTCGACTCCCGTTCCTCTTGCGGTACACTGTCCAAACAAATAGATCGTATTGTTCCATTGCTGCGGGCAATCCATTGTGATACGGTGTCCCATGATAACATTCACATATCTGCTGGAAAAATCGGCAAGATACTTAATGCCATTCTTCTCGTATACCCTGCTTCCATCGTATACCTGCTGCAAATAATCCGTTGTCACCTCAGGCGGATAGATCTGCCCAATCATTTCACAATCACGATCTGTGATATGATTGAAATCAAATTCCCAGTGATCCAGCCGCTGTTGTTCAAACTCTGATAGATTCTTAATATTCTGCCGCAATGGTGTCTGGAAAAACAGGAACTTAACGCCCATTTTCCCTAACCTTGCAATCTCCTCTTTTAATAAATCAAAATATCCATAAAATCTCGAATCCTCAAACTTCTGATATTCTGTATCATTCATATACATTCATTCTTTCCTAAAGATATAGACTAATTGCCGTATCTGCTCCTGAACAATCAATCACTTCACCAATCAATTTTTCGCCGATACAGCCTGCTAAATGCAGAATTATCTGTGCAATTTCACAAGGGAAAGTAACTCTGCCTATTTTGTTTGCCCTTCTCGCAGGACAAACTCCTTCCTCCCAGTTTAGGAGGGGCGTTGCTACCTCTCCGGGTGCAACACCATTCACTATAATTCCATATTCCGCGAGATTTTTACCTAATCCCTTTGTCAATCCAACTATTCCCCATTTTGAAATTCCATATGGTTTAACTGATGGCAATATTCCCGTTTTGGATGCAACATTGACAATATGACCTTTTTTTCTTTGCTTCCGGAAATATTTCGCAAAAAGCTGACACATAAAGTATGTTGACTTTAAATTTACATTTATCACACTGTCAAACTCCGGCTCTGTTACATCAAAAAAATTTTTTTCTATTGCGTCCAATATTCCTGCACTATTAACTAAAACATCAACCCTGCCATCCAACAATTTTAATAATTCGGTCATCTTCGCATCATACTGCGCAATCTCAGAAATATCCCACTGCATAAACTGTATATTTCCAAGCTCTTGATACTGCTTACATACAGCCTCTAATTTGTCCCGATTTCTTCCGAGAATCACTACGTTTGCACCATAGGATAAAAATGCATGTGCGCATTCCTTTCCGATTCCAGAACCACCGCCTGTAATGACGATATTGCAGTCTTCAAAATCCCGTACCCTGCTATCATGGACGCTCTTCCATTTTGCATAATACGTCTCTGTGATCTGCTTCTCACAATCCTTTACCCAGAATTCCTCAAAGGTATATATTTTTGCCGGATCGACCTTGTACGTTTCGGTTAAAATACTTCTGGACTGTCTGAAATTCTCATACGGAATCAGCACATAATCAAAAGCTCCCTCGCTTAACGTCCCGGCTGCTAAATTCGCATATTCCTGATTCTCTGTGCTATCTTCTTTTTCCCATACCTGACCGATAATTTCATTTGTGAAATCCAACTTCTCTGCATTCGCAAAAAGCTGCTTTGTCGGCTGCCATAATATAATTTTCTTCTTTTCCATGTTCCTACACCCTGTTCTCTATCTGAAAGTATTGTAAGAAAACCTCCCGAAAGGAATTCTTATTTATATCGCTGAAAAATTGTTCGCGGCATTCTCCTCTTTGCGGAGCATGTAATAATGCCCAGTTTCCTTCCATCAAGGCTTCCGGATCATACTGCCTATACCTCACTTCTGTCTTTAGCTCTTCAAAGACCTCCTGTGCCTTTTTACTATGGATCAAAAGTGCCGACAGCCCCTGATTATCATTCATATCAGGATCTTCTTCCCCGATTCCCCAACAGTCCGAAATCGTAAAGTCGCTGACATGGTGAAGTCCCTTAAATGGACATGCAAAACAGGATGGACGGATATTGACCCTCTGTAAATAACTATTCATATACAGATTTTGTTTCTTTTCAAAATAGATGTCCTGTCCACACTCTGTTATTTTCACCTTCCAGTTTTTCCAGCCTTCGATCTTATCCTTAAATACGATCTTCTGCACATCTTCTGCCGGATGAAAGTCCAAAAGATACTGTTTCCATATTCCCGGTGAACCAATACCAAAGCATACAATATCAACGAGATATAACCGCTCATATTCCCTGCCGAGATAATTTTTAAGAGCCTCTATCTGACATGGCATCCCGGAAAACAGGACATATCGTCCCTGCTTCAGCTTTTCCTTGACTTCCCGGTAAATGCCTGTCATATCACTTTGCACATATTTCGAACCCTGTAACTGTATGAGTTCTTCTAAGGATTCGATCCCATAATGAACAACCTGATACTGCGCATCAAAGCGTGCTCCGTAAACGATTCCCCTTTTTTCTAAAAGAAACCATTTTGCCAGAATCGCAAACATGCCACCCGATGTACTGTTCCTGCGTAATTCATTATCCTTAGCATAACAGGAATAAGCTTTTACCGGTGTATCCGGGTGGGATTCTGCATGCTGTACCGGACAGACCTGTTCGCATTGTCCGCAGCCCACACACTGCTCCTCTGCAATTACCGGGTAAAAAAATCCCTCTTCATCTTCCCTCATCTGAATTGCCTGCATCGGACATTTATCCTGACAGGCTGCACAGCCACAACAATCTTCTTTTCTTTTAACATCAATCATTCCTGTACATTTTCCTGTATTAATTTTATGATCCGGTCTATCGCCTCAAACGGAAGCTTTTCATAAAGAGGAAGAACCAGTACACGATTCGCTAATTCTCTTGCATTGTCAAGCTGCACATTGCGATACTTATTTTTGAAACAAGCCTGATCTGAGGTCAGTGGATAAAAATATTTTCTTGCAAAAATATCATGCTCCTTCAACAGATCATATAACCGGTCTCTTGTGATTCCATAATCATCCTCGACAAGAACCGGAAGATAGGAGTAATTATTGGTCGCATTCTCTCTTTTTTGGAAGCAGCGGATGCCTTTTATATTCTGAATCTGCTCCATGTAATACTCATATCTTTTCTTCCGCTCTAAAAGTGCGTGTTTTAAATGTTTCAGATTGCACAGACCCATGATTGCGGCAAATTCATTCATCTTTGCGTTTGCGCCGACATCTTTTACCAGCTCCTCACCACGTATTCCGAAATTCTTCAGATTATACAGCTTTTCATACATTTGTGGATACTGGCAGACAACAGCTCCTCCTTCAATCGTATTAAATACTTTCGTTGCATGGAAGCTGAAAATAGCTGCATCTCCATAATTGCCAATGCCCTGACCTTTATACCTGACTCCAAAGGCGTGTGCTGCGTCATAGATTACCTTTAGATCATACTTGTCAGCAATTCTCTGTATCTCCTCCACATTGCATACATTTCCGTATACATGCACAGGCAGGATCGCGACTGTCTTTTCTGTGATCAGATCTTCTATTTTGCTTTCATCTATACAGCCATCCTCCAGCTTCACATCGCAGAATACAGGCTTTAAATCATTTCTGACAATCGCATGTGTGGTTGAGATAAATGTATATGGCGTAGTAATTACCTCAGCATCCTCCGGAAAGCCAAATGCCTGTAATGCAAGTTCCAGAGACATGTGTCCATTCACCATTAATGACAGTCCCGCTACTTCAAGATAATCCTTTAGCTGTGCTTCTAATTCCTGATGATATTGTCCCATATTCGTCAGCCAGCAGCTATCCCATAATGGCTTAATTGCCTGTATGTACTCTTCATATGGTGGCATACTTGACTGCGTTACAAATATTTTGCTATCCATGCTCTTTCCCTTTACTTTAATAGAAATGGTTTACAATAATCTACAACGTGATATTCCTGCAGATTATGCTCGATTGCATCTAAATTAACCGGCTGTACAGCCAGAATAAATGCGGCATCCTCATACTGCTGTAAAACAGTACTCAGTGGACGCACACTTTTTCCCTCAATCTGATCTACTTTAACCTGTCCGTCCGAAACTACAAAGCCTTCATATTCTATCCCGGCATTTTCCATCTGCTTCTTACAGATCAATGCCAGTCTGCTGATTCCATAGATAAATAAATGCTCTGATCTCTCAGATAATTCCAGTATTTCACTGCTTAAAGACTTCTCATCTAACTGACGGTAACATTCCCTGATCTTATCAACACTTAGTCCATAGGAAGCTGCCTTTACAATTCCTTCCTCTTGATCAATCGAACTACAGAATCCATAATAGTCCGAATTCATTTTACAGGTGAGTATATCCTGAAATTCAAAATTGGTATATTCATTAAAGGCTTCAAAAAAAGCTAACATCTCAACCGTATAATTGTTATAAAATGCCTTGCTCTTCGCTGTCTCTTTCATGTAAGAATGTGATGACATGATCCGGTATACAGACATCGGCTCATGAAAATAGTAAACCTCACCCTTTGACGCCAGATATTGCCGAACCGGATAATCTACTGCACGTGGTTTTACAAAAAAGGCAGGCATGCTTTTTATCAGATCATTCCGCATTACATAAGAGGCACTTGCCGGAAATTTCGTTCCCAGTCCCGCCAGAATCTGCTGTCTCTGATCGTATACTCCATCCTTTTCAAAGGTATTTAATACAATATCTTCCCCTGTAACACTATTATGCTGGATCGCATTATGTATACACATTGAGCATTCCGGATGCTGTTCCAGATAAGAGATCTGCTTTTGAAGCTTGGTATCACATGTCCAGTAATCATCTCCATCACATATGGCCAGATATTTTCCCGCTAATCTGGAATCATAGAATACCGCTCCTAACTTTCCCTGTGAAAACAGGTTCTCTTTTTCGATGATGCTTTTTACTTTATCCGGATACCTTTTTTCATACGCGCGGATAATATCCTGCGTTCCGTCCGTAGATGCATCGTCATGGATCACCAGCTCATATTCGTATTCTGTTTTTTGATCCAGAATCCCCTGTATTGCCTGTTCGATATACTTTTCATGATTATATGCGGTAATGATAACCGTTACCATAACATCTTTTTTCATTCGCTCCCCCTGCCATGTTTTACAATTACTTACAACATCTGAATGTCTCTAAGATCTTATCCAGACATAAAATATCACCGGCATATTCATGCTTGCGTAAGAACTCTTCCATCTCTCCATGACGTGCAATCAATGTAACCAGAATCGGCGAATCCGTCGCGGTCAGACTATGGTTCTGCGGTTTTCTCACCTCATATCCCTGCCATTCTGTCAATTTAGAATTCCTGTCATAGATATATTCAATCTCAACTTCCTGTCCTTCAAGTACCTTGATCAGCGCATTGGTGATGTCTGTAAGTGCGTATAAGACGATCTTCTTATACCCATGTTCAATAAAGTAATCTGATAATTTTTCCCTATGTTTTCAATGAAGAACAGATCCTTTAATACTCTATAATTCGCTCTTGCCGGAAGTTCTCCACGCTTACTTAAATTATCTCCGGTCCAGACGAATACACGCGGGTCTTTCAGAATCGGTGCTTTCATCATGTCCAGATATTCCTGATGATACGGATGCAGCGGATTTCTTACATCAAAAAACCACTCGATATTTTCATCCATCGCACGTTCCGGTGTAAACAATGAGCCGTTTGATTCTAAGCTGAAGGTTGCATTTTCGATTTTCTCCGGTTCCCATTCTGATACAACACGCATGGTACTCGGACTTACGAAAAATTCTCCCTGGCCATTTCCTGTACAGCACTTGATGTGTGGAAGTGCCACTCTGATCTCCTGCTCGATCTTTTTCTCAACTTCAGGATCAAATGGATCGTTCTTTCTTGCCACACAGCAGGTACACTTATAATCACAATGGTTATCATAAGCTAAGCTTAACTCCTGTGGATAATCCGGTATCTCATCCAGTTCAATGACGTGATCTTCCAGATCCCCATTCGCCATATATGGACATTCCTCTGCATTACAGTAGTCGTATGTTTCATCCTTCATCGTCTGCTCCATTATATTCAAATTTTTGTCTACTGATATACATCCCATGATTTATGAAAATCAATCACCCGCCGGATGCCTTCCTCAAATTCAACCTGCGGCTTCCATCCGGTTTTCCAAGTCCTTCCCTGACATTCTTTCCCAGTTGATCACACATGATTTTTATGTATTCTTTTGATTTCATACTGCATTTACTGTTCCTCAGCTATTGCATATAATACCGTCTCCCACATGCGCGAGGTATACTGCCTTATACAAAACTTATATTCTGGTACCAATCGCATGATATATGATGGAATTTCTATCACATCCATCGGTTTATGATAAATACAAATTGCAAGCTTTGGCTTGTGTCTCTTGATGGTCTTCTCCGCTCCCTCTAATGCCTTTAACTCGCTTCCCTCAATATCCATTTTAATAAATGTAACCTGTTCCTCACCAACTATAGAATCAATATCATATCCTTGAATCACTAATGATCCATTTTCTGTGATGCAAGTACTTGATCCATTTTCCACCAGATGTATCTGCTCATTTTTATTCCATGTTACACCATTTATAACATGGACATCATGTAACCCTTTTGTCATAATATCTGTTTTCATATCCTCACACGACTTAGTTATTGGTTCAAATGCATATACTTTCCTATACTTGCTATTTGTCCATTTACAAAAATCAAATATATTTTCTCCTTTAAAAGCTCCTGCATCCACAAAGATCTCATCATTCTGTGGTGAAAATACATCAAAATATTGCCATCCTCTTGTTCCGAACAGATCGATATGTTTGTACTTCAAAATATTTTGTTCTGAAATACCACTTACAAGTAACTGTTCATACATCTCATCCTGGTATTTATAAGAACCAATTATAATGATACTATCCTTCCAATCCCTTTTTACCAGATCACTAACTGTCAATACCTCTAAGCCATCAAATTCACCCATATGATAATTATCACAAAAGTAATCTGTCTTATATCCCATACACTGCAACTGACCTTTTAACATACTTCCCAGATAACCACACCCAAAAATTATAATCTTCTTATATATCCTGGTTTCCAGTTCCCTCTTTAGATCTTCTGCACTATACCAGTCCTGATATATTTTTCCTATACGTGATATATACCTGTCTTCATCCCGCTCTAACAAATATGCAATCCTTGCTTCATATAAAGCTCTCGACTCATCATCCTGCAAGCATTTATAAATCTCATTTATTGTTGAAATATAATTATTTATCTCCATATTCACTTCTCCCATTATCACGATATCGATATTTCTGAATGTTATTTATAAACATCCCATGACTTATGAAAGTCGATCACCCGCCGGATGCCTTCCTCAAATTCAACCTGCGGCTTCCATCCGGTATCTGCTATCAGATTACTGCTGTCCGCTTCCAGATACATGATCTGATCCGGGCTGTATGGTATCTTTCCGAGTCCTTCTCTGATATCCTCGCCCAGTTGATCACACATGATCTTAATGTATTCTTTTAAAGGTCTGGCTTTTCCACTGCCAATCGGATAAATCGCATGATTTCGTCCATATTTTGCAATCAGATATAAGGCATTTGCAATATCATCCATATACACAAAGTCCCATATCTGTTCCCCCTTTGAGAATGCTAAAGGGCGATGATGAAGACTATTGACAATGTTTGCAATCAAAACCGATCCATCATTATCGTACTTTCCATATCCGCTTAATACACGTGGCCAGATATGCCTCATGCCATATTTATCACATAACATTCTCGTAGTATAACAGGAGCAAAGTTTCATAATCCCGTACGCACTTTCCGGTTCACAAAACATATCCCCGGTAAGCGGTTCCTCTTTTCGTCCATATTCCGCCTGGCTTCCTACGCCAATAAATGTGTGACAGCCGAATTTATGTGCTGCCTCTACTGCATAACTTGAATACCGGACATTTTTACTCTGTTCCTCGATATTATTACGAACAGTTTTTCCTGTATTTGCCCAGCCCAGATGAAAGAATACATCATAATCATTTTCTTCTGGTTCATAGTCCTTCAACTGTTCCAGTGTGTAGTGCTCGATATGCAGATGTTCATGCTCCGGTACAAATGCGGATCGAAAAGAATGTTCTCTCTGAAACAAAAAAACTTCCACATGTTCCTCTAATAATTTCTGGATCAGGGCAAGCCCGATCGGACCACTGCCACCAGTCATGACAACTTTTTTGATTTCATTCCCTTTACGTTCCATCTTCATTCTATCCTATACTGCATACAATACCGTTTCATGCTGACTATATGTATAATGGCGCATATAAAACTGATATTCTGGTACCAGTTGTGCTAAATACTCAACAATACTTACCGGATCTTCACATTTATGATATACACAAATAGCTAATTTCGGTTTGTATGTCTCTATCAATCCTTTTGCACCCATTAATGCATCCAACTCAAATCCTTCAATATCCATTCTACGTCAAAATATGCATCATGGTCAACCGGAATCTTCATAAAATCATACCAATCTCCATTCCGCAGAAATTCCATTCGTCTTCGAAAAACTTCACATGACTTTTCATCTGAAAGCTTTTCTTCTACTGCACGGATTCTGTTCTCCGCATATTCTGTTCCAATCCATTCATATATATCTCCAATGGTGTTATGTTCTATCTTCGTTTTATATTCATGCAGTGTGAGCATCTGTTCCACCATTCCTTCCCAATCCGGAATGTCAAACAACGTACCTCCGCTAGCTTTAACTTGCTGGCTGATGCTCTGTCTGCATGTATCACTACAAACTATAAATATGCTATCCGAGAAATCTCCAATTCGTTTTGCATTATATACCGGTATTTTTTCAATATACCTTTCTTCTTTGCAATGGTTATCCAAAATTGCCCGGATATTTGCCTTTATACCCATTTCTTTGAATGCCAGTACCATCATATGTGCTCTTCCACCAGCCGCAAACAGCACCACATCTTTGCCATCTAATTCCTTATAACATTCATAGAATTTTTCCTTACATTGTTTTATAAATCTTTGCTTTGCATTCAAAATCTGACCCCATCTTACTTTCTCTCATTTATCTGTAATTCACTGACATCTACCCATAGACACGCCATTCTACTTCATCTCATACAACGGAATCAACATATCCTGTTCAAACTCTTCCTGCTCCAAAGGCGGATTCATATATTCCAGTGGAAGTGATTCCATCTGTCCATCCGACCGCTTATAGGACACCTGTTTTGGAAAAGCACTCAGATCAATTGGAATCATCACTTCGCAAATCACCGGTCCATCATAATCCAGCGTTTCCTTTACACGTTCCTGTAGTTCTTCATTCGAATGAATCTGTACCGTTTTTAATCCATACGCCCCTGCCACAGCCGATATCGGTGAAAGTGTCAGATGGGAATCCGCATCACAGGCCACATAATGTCCCTGAAAAATATTTTTCTGTGTTGCGTGAATCTGCGCATATCCCTGATTGTTCAACACAAAAATCTTGATTGGAAGATTCAATCGGTGTATTGTTTCCAGTTCCTGAATATTCATCTGAAAACCACCATCTCCATTGACACATACCGTTCTTCTTCTGTCACCTGCCAGACAGGCTCCAATTGTTGCAGGCACACCAAATCCCATTGACGCAAGACCTTTGGTACAAAATACACGCTGTCCCTTTTTTACGCGAAATGTCTGCATCGACACATCAATACACGTTCCCGAACTTCCGGACACATAAATATCGTCTGCAGTCATCTGCTCTGTAATCGTATCCAGTAGTGCATATGTATTAACCAACTCTTTTTGTGTTCTTGCTTTCTCTGTGACAATTGGATACTTCGCTTTCATTTCTTTTGCATAGTGGATCCATGGCGTATAATCTTTTTTCTGAATCTCATCTTTATGTTCCAGCAAAAGCTGCATGAATTCTTTTGCGTCCGCCTCGATTGCAAGCTGCGGTCTGACATTGATTTTATGTAACTCATTTTCATCAATATCTACCATCACTTTATAAGCAGCTCTCGCAAATCCATCAAAATTGTAACCGGTCTGCAATAAATTCATCCGCGCACCAATGGATAAAAAGAAATCGGAATTCTGCTGTACAAAATTTGCATACCGCTGCCCCATTCCACCGGGTCTTCCAAAAAACAGTGGATGTTCTTCTTCTATCAGATCAATTCCATTCCATGTTGTAAGAACCGGAATCTGCAAAGTCTCTACCAGTTTTTCAAATTCGTCCCGTCCTTCCGAAAGACGGATGCCATTTCCCGCCAGCAAAACAGGGCGTCGTGCCTGATTCAATTGTGCGATTGTCTCCATTACCTGTTGTTCCAGCCGTTTTCTCTTTTCATTTTTTTCCTGTTCTGAAATTTCTGCTGGTTTCCAGCCTCTTAAGGTTGTTTCCTCTATCATGGATGCCTGTACATCCAACGGAATATCCAGCCAGACCGGCCCCTTTCTTCCATGTATGGCTTCGTACAACGCACGATCCAGATGATACCTGATATCCTGTGGTTCTGTTACAAGCGCTGCATATTTTGTCACCGGTTTTACCATGGAAATGATATCTACTTCCTGCATGCCCTGCTGACGAATTCCCTGTCCGTTCACCATATCCGCGCGTTTAACCTGTCCGGACAATACAATCATAGGAGTTGATTCGATATATGCTGCAGTCACACCTGTCAGAGCATTGGTGCCTCCCGGTCCCGTTGTCACCATAAGCAGACCCGGTTTATTTGTGACTCTTGCATAAGCTTCTGCCGCAATGGAGCATGCCTGTTCATGAAGACATACCACATATTGGATTTTTTTGCTGTTTCCAAGAGAGTCATTTAAGTGCATGGCACCACCTCCTGGAAGCATGAACATATGAGGCACTCCCAGTTGTTCTAAATATTGAATTACATAATCTGATACTTTAATCAATTATCTTTTCTCCATCCAACTATTCTTGTATATTAATATTAATCTTCATCATTTTCAGATTCTTTTTCCCGATATTCTAGTTGATTTGCATACAAATTTTCACATTCATGCTTAATAACATTTAATAACTTGAGTTTTTGTTCATCTTCAAATGCAAATTGATCCACGACTTCTATTGTTAAACTTGCGAATTGATCAATCACATTCAAATATTCCTGCTTCTTATATCCACGCTCTCTTACAAAGTCTAATAAATAACTAAGTTTATGGATTATTATTTCCATTCCTTTTCCTATACCTATCAGATCATTTTTAAAAAAGATTTTTAAAAATTCTACCTGTCCGTAAAATTGTTGAAATCTACTTTCATAAGAAGCATATGAAAGCACCTTGCTCTCCTTATCAAATACGTCATCCAGTTTCGCCAATCCAAGTTTTTCGTATGTTTCAATTTCTTTATATAATGCATCTTTTCCCTCTACAATTAATTGTACCGGTTCTTGCAAACTATTCCCCATCTTGCTCAGGCCAGCACACCACCATTCATGAGGATAATGTCGATAAAAAATATTGTCCTGATATTTTTCATAGTTTAAAACATTTAAAGATAAAAATGCCTCTCTTTTTATAATCAAACCAGATATATAATTCTGTCTTAAAAACGTTTTTTCAAATGCATCCAGTCCCTTTTTTCCTTCTTCCCTGTCAACAATAAAAAAATACTGTGAAAATGTTTTCGCTCTAATCTGGCTTAAATTTTTATTCTCAGATAATATTTTTAAATAGTGTTCCAATGCCCCAATCTCTATATCATCTTCATCTGACACTAACAACACATACTTTCCATGCGCTTTCTCAATCGTTTTATACCAATTTAAATGTGGCATTATGGTCTCATCAATTCCATAATACTTCAATCTACTATCTGGAAGCTTGCTTGCCTGCTTATACTCCTCCTGATATAATTCGGAACCATTTTTAGATACTACAAACTCCACTTCCGCATCGTATGGCATTTTTATTAAATGCTCAAGTCTCTTTAAAAGTAAATTTCCCCTATTATGTGTTGGAATCCCAATTGTCAATAATACATTAGAATTGTTGCGCCCTTCCGGAGTCAGTCTGTATTCATGCTCTGTTTCAATAATTTTTCCAAGCAGATCGGTATCCTCCTGTCTTTCTGTAAATACCAACCGTGGCAAGTATTCTGCCGTATTTCTGTGGAAATATTGTTGGAATTCTTCCTCGCAGGAAAATATTTTAAAATTGTCCCTATAAGATTCCCATTCCGGAATCTTCCAAAAAGATAATGCTCTTCTAACATCATTTACAATTGCATACACTTTGCGTCCCGTTTCCGCTACTTTTAAAAATACACCTATTTTTCGGTAATCCCAATCAAACTTTATTAAGACACCACTGAATTCATTTTTCCCAAATAAGCTTTGTATATCAAAATCTTCAAATTCACTCATAGATATTTTTCCATTAAAGTTTTGTTTTTCTTTATCAAAAAGAAAATACTCACCCTCTCTGTATGGAATAAAATCTATTAAACAATCCTCATATGCATATTTATACGAATTTTTTTCAGTATATTTTTGAAAAGAATTACGAAACTCTTCTTCGTTTCCAGCAATATAGCAATTATAAATATTTTCCAATATCCATTCTTTGCAATCTTCTTTTTCATAAGATAATATTAATAACTCCAATGCCTTATCATAATTTTTTTGTTCAAAATTCTCTATCGCTAAATCCAGTATATTATTTTCCAATTATTTTTCTTTTCCTTTCTCTCTTTCCTGTAACTTTTTCACATATGCCCCAATCGTTTCCTCTTCAATTTTTTTTATTTCACCGGCTCCTATGGCCACTCCATACATCATCGCTTTTCCCTGCTCCGAAATATAAGAAAATTCATCCTTCATGGTATCCTGCGTTTGATAAACTAATGGTCTCAACGAATATTCCATACCTTTTAAGCTATCAATTACTGTTTCTGCCATATAATCCTGTTCCATATAATGATTAATCTTTTTTATCCGTTTATATAACTTCAATACCTGATTATCATTAATATTGGATTTTTTACCCATTGATTCCAGTTTTTCGTAATACCTCAAACCTTCCTTCGCCTTTTTTTCTACTTCATTTAGTTTTTTAGGAATTCCTTCTATGAATTTTACGGCAATTTCTTTATTTTCCCCATCAAATAATTTTTCTGAATGATCAATATGCCATTTTACATTAAATTCTTTCTTACAGTATTTTTTTATTGCGCTTTTTAAAGTCATAACCTTTGATCCATGAATCAAAGCTCCCCCTTCTGTAGCATCAATCGTAGTAATATTTTTCCATTCTTTAATGCGCGTTTCAAACCAATCCAAGTATAATTTAAAATCTGAACGTGTTAAAACTTTCCCACCTCCAACAGCATCAACTTCAAAATAATCAGAATTTTTTACATCGATCTCCTCCATTTTATCTTGAAACGTTCCATCTGCATGAGTTTTATTTCCAGTCAATGCCAAATCCTGACCTATCAAAATAATAATTTCAGACCCCATATTAATTCCCAATGAATAAGCTGTATTTGCTACCGATCCGCCTGTCGGAATATTAGGTAGCGTACAATCTTTATTTTTTGCCCGGCTTAACTCATACAATATCTCATCTTCCATTTTGGAGCCGCTATAATAAAAGAACTTTTTTCCCTTATGCAGTTCCATTGGTTCTACCGATACCTGCGTCATTGTTACCATTGCAGTTTTAGATATATCTTTATGTTCAAACAGTTTCCCGGGTTTTAATCCATCCACAATCACAAACAAATCGGGAATTATCCCCGCATTTAATAACGGTTTCATTGCTGTATCTGTTGCTATGATACAAGCTTTCCCTTTTGCAAGCTTCAAATCCTGTATATTTTTATTAAAAGACGGACCTGCTGATACTATAATAACTGGAAAATCTTTCGGCAATATATTCTTTAATTCCTGTACCCCATATCCTTCACACAAATATGGAAAATTTTTAAATAAATTTGTTGCTGTAACATTTGTATAACGAACTTGTGTATTCCAACTCACTTCTATATCAAAAACATGTTTTCTCAGTTTCTTTACAAACTCTTCTACCTTTTCAGGAAAAAGTTTCTTATAATTGCCAGATAAGTATGTTTTTAAAAGCACCATATTGTCATAAGAAATAAATAAATCAAAATAGTCCTGTATTTCTATATCGTTTAATTCATCTACAATAATGCCCACAGGAATATCTTTTTTAAATAAAAATGCAAGATCAACTTCTTCCATTTCTCTTCGAAAAAGTTCAAACGAAGGTTCATATATTAAAATATTGCATGTTTTCGGTGCGCAATCTATGATTTTTTTAATGTGAACTGCATTTGATATCCCAATAATCACAATTGGTGTATAATCCTTCAATTCATTTTTTTTAATCCAGTTTGCGCCCACCTCATCTGGCGCGTATTTTCCATTCAAATAAAGAATCTTTCCATTGTCATTTACCTTTAAAATTGTATTTCCAAAATAACTGTTTTCTGCAAGCACATCAAAATTACGTTTTTTTCGTTTTACACTCGCTAATTTTTCCGCCCACATCGGAAATTTATTTTTAAGTGCCTCCATGTTTTTTTCATATATTTCTCTATTCATCTATATTTTCACCCTGTAATTTATCATTTACGTAGTTTAATATTTCAAGCCATCCATATTGTAATGTATCCAATAAAATTACATCATCCTGACGTTCAATTCCATCTATTAAATCATGTAATACCTGCACCAGAAACTCCTCATTTATAGAAATCTTAGCCTCGTAAAGTATACATGTAACTATCTCATTCATCATCGGAAGATACTGTTTTAACTCATCTATATATATTTCTCCGGATTCTATTTTTTGTATAATTGTTTCTACCTTTTCTTTATTACAGCACAGCTTTTCTAATAATTCATGCATATTCGTCCCTCATAATAATTTTTGTATATAGAAAGAAAGAGTTGGCATATGCCAACTCTTTCTTAAAGATTATCCGATTACTGTAATAAGGATAATACTCCCTGTGTGCTCTGATTTGCCTGAGCAAGCATTGACTGACCAGCCTGAGCAAGAATATTGTTCTTGCTGTAGCGAACCATTTCATCAGCCATATCAGTATCACGGATACGAGACTCAGCAGACTGTGTATTCTCTGATACATTATCCAGGTTAGAAATAGTATGCTCTAATCTGTTCTGTAATGCACCCAATGCTGATCTCTGACCAGATACATTATTGATAGCGTTCTGAACCATATTAATTGTTGCATTTGCATGTGCATATGTATCAACTCTCGGTCCATTAAAGCTTTCTGCAGCTGTTGCATTAACATGGAAAAGAACTGCATCTCTACTTGCAGCCGCTGCTGCACTCGCTCTAACAGCTGCAGAATTAGCAACAATGTTTCCTGTTACTGTCTTAAATCCAGTTGAAGCTGTATTTTTTGTAATTGTTGCATTTTTAGAAGCAAGTGCTTTAATAGATGCTCTGACGTCAGCTGATGCGCCAAATTTCTTTTTCTGTGTAACATCATTTGTTGCAAAGTATTCGCTTGTAGCGATTGTCTTTCCTGAGCTTAATCCAATTGCCTTTGCATTCATTGCTGCAATGTTAATTGTGATCTTCTGTCCGTTGTTTGCTCCAACCTGAAGATTCTTTCCTGTGAAAGTACCATCTAACAGGTTCTGCTTATTGAACTGAGTTGTCTCGGAAATACGGTCGATTTCATCTGTTAATGACTGTAACTCCTGATTGATAGCATCACGGTCGATAGACTGGTTGGTATCATTTGCACCCTGAACTGCAAGTTCGTTCATACGCTGTAAGATGCTGTGTGTCTCATTTAATGCACCTTCAGCTGTCTGGATAAGAGATACACCATCAGATGCGTTATCAGATGCCTTGTCAAGACCACGGATCTGGCTTCTCATCTTCTCAGAAATTTTTAATCCGGCAGCATCATCGCCTGCGCGGTTAATCTTGTAACCTGAAGATAACTTCTCAGCTGATTTTGCCTGTAATCCAGATGTTGTTCCTAACTGACGATTTGCATTCATCGCCTGCATATTATGTTGTACTACCATAATTGTTTCCTCCTTGAATTAAGTTACAGCTTCCATGCTGTAATTGATATGATATTTGATTGTAAGATTTTCCTCTTTACGGCCGTACGCTCCGGTCAGGGGTCTGTCTTGTGGGGTAAGCAACGGGGTTTCCTTGCTTACTTACTATATATATCGGACAAGGTCTGAAATACTTTAGTACCAATTTTAATAATTTTATGAAAACCTCTTATTTTTTCTTTGCTCTTTCTTATTTACTGCATACCACTGCTTTGCTTCATCCCCAACAAGTTCCTCAACAGCCTGAACATACTGCAACCTTGCTTCATACTTTTCATCTTCTTTCCTATATGTATGCATCGCATTTTGTCTCTGAATGCTCAGCAACTGGTTACATGTATTTCTGTACATAAGCCATTTTTCTCTGAAACGTGTCATTTCCATGAACGGCTCTACGAATAAAACTATCGCAGAAAGTCCTGTAACCGTCCATGCATATTGATCAAGCATTCCAATTGCCTGAAGGGACTGGAGTAAGTGCAATGGTCTGACCATGGGCGGCTGCTGGATATACGCAAGGCGTCCTTTTGCCGACTTCATGAAATCACTCAAAGACACTACGAATGTCACGATGCCTCAGGAAGTATATGCTATGATTACAGAAATGATCCATATCGATAACAGATTTGATGATCTTCCAACCTTTGATCAATTGAAACAGCGACAGCTTATTCTAACCGAAAAAGATGACGCTTATTTCACATGGGTAAAGTTGAAATACACTCAGGTTACACATAACAGCACGATTGGAAAAGCATTGGCCTATAGCATCCATCAGGAATCCCATCTCCGCACTTTCCTGAATGATGGCGATGTTCCTATGGATAACAATTATGCAGAACAGGCAATTCGTCCTTTCACCATTGGTCGTAAGAACTTCGTTTTGATCGAGACCTCAAACGGAGCCCGTGCCAGTGCAATGATCTATAGTATTGTTGAGACTGCGAAAGCCAACTACCTGAATGTTTATCAATACTTCGAATCACTGCTCACCGAAATTCCAAAGCACATGAATGGCACAGATCTAAAATTTATCGATGAACTTCTTCCATGGGCACCACGTGTTTAGGAGACTTGTCCAAGTCGTTTTAAGAAATCTTAATTTTTCAATGTACAAACATATATCAAAATCAGCTTAGCCCTGCAGTAATGCAGGGTTTTGCTTTGTTGTGGTACTCGCAATTGAGGACTTACGTTGCTTCTGATTCAGAAAGGGATCTCCCTGTTTTTCCACTGCTTCATCCTGCTTCCATGCACGACTCCCATGGATTCCTTAATGCCTTTTTCCGTATGCAAAGTTTTCTTCCTGATTTTCATGTGGAAAAACTTCTTCTTGATTCTGCTCATGATGCCATTTATTGCAAGCGGAATTGGATCACCTCATTTATTGATTTAAATGAAAAACGGGGCATCAAAGAAAATACAAAGATGACTTTACCATCGGAGAAGATGGTGTTCCTGTTTGTAAAGCAGGAAGGAAAATGATCACAATGGCATTGAAGTTTCAAAAGCACGAATAAAATTTCGATGTCCCATTGCCAGCAGAAAACACGGGGGCTCCTGTAAATCCCCATGCTCTGATTCATAATACGGAAGAACTGTCCATCTTGCAATGAAGGCCAATCCACACCTTATCAATATACCTCCCCGTGACAGCGGGCAATAGAAAAGTAAGTACAATGCAAGAACTTCTGCTGAACGATCAAACAAGCGTGAGAAAATAGATTTTAAATTAAAAAGCGGCAGACACCGCTCTACTAAGATGTGGTACTGCTACATCTATCACATCCAAATATCACAGCATCTGGATGCATGAGATTTGCCGTTTGAATCCACCCTGCGAAAGTTGATTTTGAACGCAACATAATCCTATAGATATCATACCTTATTTCTTAGCATAGTAGCAGCCCTATGTCTATTTTTTGTACCCATTTTTTATTCCGAATAATATTTACTTGTCTAGGTTCAATGCCAGAGTTTCGCTGGCATGATCAATCAGAATTCTGAGAGACCATTATATCTTTTCAAAACCTTGCAAAAAAAAATAATTTCATTTCATCGAAAAACTTACAATTATTATATTAAAATTCATAGGAAAAGTCAGGAACATCAGGAATTTTAGCACTAATCAACAGAAACTAATTTAGCCCTTTGGATCAATCACCCAAAACTCTGACATGTATATCATATAAATCACCTCTCTCTAGCACAACACCTTGTTTTCAACAAACGTTTGAAAAGTTTAACTTTTTCTTTTAATATCAATTATATATTATATACAATTTCCAAATCAATCTGTTCTGCACATGCATTTAATTCTCTTGTTTCATAAAATTCATTTTGTTCCATTTCCCCATCAATAATTTTTTCAACCTCCATTTCCTCTACAGACTCTCCCGCAACCGCAGCTGCTTCTGCCATTTTTGCAAAAAGTTTCTGATAATCTATTCCATATATATCCGTTGGTGTTTTTCCCATAGCAATTTCCGACAAACATTTATTATTTTGCCGTTCCCCAACTCCAATTGAAAAAACAGTTAAATTTTCGTTTTTGTTCAAATATGCAATGCGCCTTTTAGCGTCTTCATATTCATAATTATTTCCATTTCCAAATCCATCACTTATTATAATCAGCCACGGAGCATCATAATCAATGCCATTTTTGCGATATCTATCTAAACAATGTTGCATCATATCAAGTGCCATTTGAAGCCCTTCACCCATATGCGTATAAACTCCAACTTTAAATTCACTTAATATATCCTCATCCGATACTCTTACTCTGCAAAAATCTCTTATAACATGCGGAACATCATCAAAAGTAATTATCGCAATTTCAGCTGCTGATAATGCATACATATTACTTCGTATGCAATAAAAAAAATGCTTCATTGCCTTATTCAATTCATCAAGTGCTCTTATCCCCCCTGTCACTTCCCAACACATGGTTCCACTATCCTCATCATATACACGTTCTCCTGTTTTCTTTCCACCCTTTAAGCATTTTCGCATAGAACCACTGGTATCCAGGCAAAACATAATCGGCAAACGTTTTGATCCATCCTTATTCAATTCTTCCTGCCATTGAAATTGTTCCTCTGATGCAGGCATTATCTTCTCTTCCTTTCCCTCGTGTTATTACACTTCCAACAATAACCGCCTTTTAATTTATATGCTGGAAATAAATCTCCGCATCCATGACATCGTTCCTTTTGATTGCATACACTGCAATGTTTTTGTTTCTGCCAACCATCATTTTCTTGTTTCTTCTTATGATACAATGCCTCCTTCACGTTATAATAAAACATCTTTCCGCAATTTTCACATATGAAGAAAAAATCTGACTTTTTATCTCTGCAGTTTTTGCAAATATAAGGGAAGTCATCATCCATATACCATTTTGGATAATCCTTTCCGCAATATTCACAACTTACATATTCCACACCTTTAACTTTTCGAAAAGTATCTGGATATATCAATGCAGAATATCTATCATATTTGCAAAACTCTCCTGATTTTAATTTATTCTCATAATCTTGAAAAATATGAAGCCAATAGCTAACATTTTTTCTATCTTTCGGAGAATTATATAACGCACCTTTAGAAAATGTATAGTATAAAGCCTTTTTTAAAGGAAAGTCCAAATGACTCCATACAAAACGCCACACCCCCATTGGTAAATTTTTGGAATGATTTTCTCCCAATGGATACGGAAATTCTCTTATTTGACTCATGTTAGATTTTTTTCCTCTTTGAGCATATGGGGTAATTCCCGGCATCATTAACATAAAAACCAATACTGCAATCTCATAATTTTCTGTAATTTCATTAAACAAAAAGATTTTTTCTTTATACTTCAAAATTTCCGGTGGAAAAAAAATATAATTTCTGGACAGACACGGATATCCATCAATTTGATATTTATCAATTTCTGTAAAATATACTGTCTTCTCGTCTTTTACTATAATTGTCTTTAAATCAATACAACCCAACAAAATATTTTTTTTATGTATACGTTGAATAATTTTTAATATTGTTAACGTCAATTCAACCAATTGTTGCTTTTGCCATTTAGGAAAATATTTCTTTAAACCAGCCTTTTTTAATACAGATTTTTGAAGTTCCACTCCTTCATATTGATCAAAAGTATATCCTATAAACTCACCTTGTATACTATAGATCAATTGCCTTGGCCAACATATCTGTGTATCAGTTATATGTTTTCTGATCATATAGCTGCATTTATCCATATGAAATTTATCACAAAACTCTTTTCTGTATATTTTTGCAAATACACCATTGTCCAAATGGTAAATGTGTCCATCCGAAGAACTTTTTATTTGCTCTCCAAGCACACAATTTTTACCGTCTATAACTATTTTTTCACCAGACGATGGAGGATTCCCTTTCAATAATCTTTTATTTTGCATAACAACCATCTTTTTGGGAATCTCTAATCTTTTCTCTTTTTTATACTGATATTTATATTTTTCATTGCGATATGCAGACAAAAACCCATAATAGTTTACATATCGTATCACATATCCTTCAAACTTTTTCAATCTTACATCAAGGCTTATTTTATCTGCAGCGTTCTTATCTTGCGTAAGAATGCATAATTTCATATTTGAGGGCAACTGTTCAAGTGCACCTTCAAATCCAGTCTCTCCATTTAGAGGAAATGCTATATTTTCTTTATGTAATTCTAATAAGCAATCTATATTCTTCTTTGCACTTTCTTTGTCTTTCAAACCCACTAATTTATTGTTTTCTTTTCCCGGCATCATAAGAATACATTTTTTCCCTTGTGTCAATATCACATTTCTAATATTCTTCACAAATACAGGGAATTTTTTATCTAAAACAACAGTGGCATCTATTAAAATTTTATAATCCGATAGTATCTCTGATAAATATCTTATACTTTTTTGCTGTTGTTCTTTCTTTTTTTCCACAATACTACTCCGTTATATTTAATTCTTGACATGCTTTTGTATAAATCTTTCTTGCTTCTACATTACAGGTTCTTTTGCCCTGCTTCTCTATATTTTTTATCTCATCAATCTGTTTTCTTACCATATTTTCATAATCATCCCCTCTCCGGTTATAATATAATCCAACTAAATAATACATGGCATCCAAACATCCCAGTTCTACGGCTCTTAATAGGCAACTTTCTGCTTGCAGATAATCTCGTGTTTTATTCTCACTATTTCTCTTGTTACATAAAATTCCAAGTCCTAAATACGCTTCCGCATTTCCCCCAATTGCAGATAGTATAAAGCAATCATATGCATCTTTCATAGACCCATTATTATAAAAATGCTTTGCTTTTTTCAAAGCGTTCTCTGAATCCAACTTATTAACCACAACGTTTGTAGAGTTTGCACACGGTTCAACCCCATATTTTCTCATAGCTTCAATAAATGGTTCTATATCACGCATATCATAAATCCTTCCCCACAAAATATCATTATTCTCGAAAAATTTTTCACGAATATGATTTACATTAGTTGATGGTTTATAGTCTGCTTCATCAACCATGTCTGCTTCTATCTTACTTCTGCTATATTCATTTGCAATCTGATAACAATATTCTGTTATATCATCAATCGCAACTACCTCAATTGGTATAATCGGAACTTTTTTCCCGAAATGCGTTCCCTTTACATCAGACGATACTGTCAAATCCAATTCATATTTTACCGCACTGCTTATTAAGGCAAACTTACTCACAAACAACAAAACTGCTTTACAGTTTCCATTCCGAATCGCATTTTTAACAATATTTTTCCACGATTTTCCTACATACCCCTTTAATTCTGTATCAATCCATATATTTATTCCATGATTTTGTAATCTTCTAATATCTGTATAAACCTGCACTTCATCAACACATGCATAACTCACAAAAAAATATGGCTTTGTAATATCAACTTTTTCCATTATGTTCATAAATTTCTCCCCTAAAAATCACTTTAAATATTTTTGACACTACATTACAACTTTTTCTGACATAAAAAATGTTGTACAAAACTTTCTGATGTTGGATTTGCCATAAAACATTATGAAAGTAACTCTCCCTGTACAACAAAAATATCCTGATTTTTTTGCTAAACTTACTTTTATCATTCAGCGTCTACATATTTTTATAATATTCCTATACGCTTCTACAGTCAATATAATTTTTCCTATCAAAAGAAAGAAGTGACGATGTATTGTTTTTTCTTATACATCATCACTTCTTTTTACTTTCTTATGTTGTTTTTAGCTGTTGCTTATAATAACACCGGAACTTTTCCTTCCAGTATTGCATTGATCTCATCCAGATCCTTTCCTGTAATGGATGCAATGTTTTCCGGGGACATTCCGCTGTGGTTCATTTTAAGAATGATTTTTGCTTCTCCTACAACTTCTCCCATGACTTTACCTCTTGCTTCTCCACGTACTTCCCCTTCCGATTCTCCCAGTTTTCTGGCATCTTCCAGATCATCCTTCATCAATTCTCTCAACGCATCACACATATTCGCATCCCTCTTTATTTCACGATACAACTCATCATTTGCCTTGACACTTACCTGTAACACAGCCTCAACATTCTGTCGATCACGCGGCGTATTCATTTCTTCCACGTTCCTCAGAAATTCTTCTATATCTTCTTTTTCGCATGGTTTGACAAATTCCCGGATATTTTTCTTCTATTTTATGTCCATACTTCTGCAATGTCAAAAACATTTTCTCCGGTCGGGTTGCTCTGAAAATAGATACTGTCAGTTCATTGATTGGATATCACTTTCTTTGTTTAACTACTTAGCCATCACCTAGATAACAGTTTATTCAATTTCTTATCAAATGTTTTGATATCATATTTCTTTACACAACTATACGCATATAAAATACAGTCCACAAAGTCTAAATTATTTTCCGCATATGCGTCAAGTCCTACCTGAATAACTTCTTTTTCTGCAACTGTCACTTCTGACAAAAATTCCATCAATGCATCCCTAATCTTATTTCCATCAACAGAATATACGCCCTTTAATACATATACAACTTCCGCAATAACCTCAATTGGAACCATTGTAACTTCTGTTTTTATAATACTTTCAGCTTCTCTTGCCATTGCCTCATTATCATTCAGAAGATATCTTAAAATAACGTTTGCATCAAGCACTACCATGCTTTTCTGTCACCGCCTTTTCCCAAGCATATTGTTCTTTCTCTTGTAAGCTGGGATCTGCATATTGAGCCAATATCCCTCTCGCTGATTTTTTTTCATCTTTTGAATCTGATTCATCCATAAATTCGTCCAAAACTGTTATAATCAATTTTTGATTTTTCTTTGCATGAATTTTTTCTAAAGTTCGAACCATGTTTCCGTCATAGTATCCCTGCAAAGCCAACATACCAGTCACCTCCCCTTCTTAATTCCATACCTCTGCACGTTCAAGTATAAATTTCTTCTTTTAATTTACCCCAACACCGGAACTTTTCCTTCCAGTATTGCATGGATCTCATCCAGATCCTTGCCTGTGATGGATGCAATGTTTTCCGGCGACATTCCGCTGTGGTTCATTTTAAGAATAATTTTTGCTTCTCCTACAACTTCTCCCATTGCTTTACCTTCCGATTCTCCCAGTTTTCTGGCATCTTCCAGATCATCCTTCATC
>ENA-OPBF01000180-OPBF01000180.1-human-gut-metagenome-genome-assembly--contig:-NODE-180-length-55740-cov-1.848595_pt1 | contig 55740 bp, 53 predicted proteins | sample MGYA00241067_ERZ501450 | MGnify/ENA primary metagenome ERZ501450 (study PRJEB25962, sample SAMEA2042516) | human gut metagenome | biome: human gut; feature: human-associated habitat; material: faeces... | reverse complement strand
CTTATAGAAACAGTCTATAGCGGACAGACTATATAGAAGCTATCTATTTGAATAAAATAAAGAAAAGGAATATAAAGGAAGTCATTGAATTTACTTCCTTTTTTGCATTCAAATTAAAGATGTTTCATTCTTTATTTAGGCTATGAAAATATTTAGATACGTTTAAGTCAATAATACTAACGTTTATTCATTATTTTATTAAAAAAAATTTTCTTATCTCTTAAAAGTGTTATGTTAATAATAAGATAAAAATAATATATGAAAAGGATAAGTGAATAAAAATGAGTATGAATCCACAAAAACCAAGTTTGATGCAAAACATGAATGTGAGTAGAAAAAAAACTTTTGGTAAACCAGCCTCTAAAAGTATATTAGATTTAGCCAATATGACAGGAATCCCACGAATGCCACCTATTCCCAAGAAAGTTCCTCTAAGCGAAGTAAGTGTAGATCCAATTCCAAAAGTATCTGAAAAAGTCGTAACACCTACTACAGTCCCTTCGACAAGATTTAACCCATTCTTTATGAGTCAAAAAGATGAGATGGATGGAAGTATTTATTATGATGGCGGACATATACGTTTAATTTATGAAGATGGGGGACCAGACGTATTTGATTATGATTCTTTATATTTTTCATTTCCTTCTGAAAATGCTGCAAAGTCTGCTCAACTATGGGTAAGTAATCAGACTAAAGATCAAACTAAGAAAGTACATTTTAATGAGTTTAAAAGTGAATTTCAACAAAAGGGTTATTGTATAGAGATACCAAAAGTAAAACTTCAAGAACAAATAGCTGGTATTTTTTTTGAATTGATCGTTAATGGAAACAATATTATTGGTTCTCATGTTTCACGAGGAGGTGTAGTACCTATAGCACCCGACTTTAAATATGAAAAAATGGATGAATTATATGATACTGTCAAAAATATTGATTGGTTTACAAATGAGATCATAAAACAATTCATGAATAGTGGACTTACATTATCTAATGTCTTAGAAAGTTTAAAATCAATGTATGAAAAGAAATCTCCATTAATAGCTAAATTATTTGAGTTTGCAATCCCATTTTTTACTGATGATATGATAACAAAATTGATTAAAAGATTTTTCCCAGAGAATCATTTTATAGGTGAAATATCAAAAATCAAAGACCAATTTCCTAGTTTAGAACAACAGCAACTTCCAGAATGTCAATTAGCTCTTCATACTTTCCTGACTTCTGATTTCTTTTTTGGTTATCCAACTCTTGATGGTATATTTCAAATAAATGATTTGACTGACCCACAAAAATTTATAGATGATCATATCAATATAGCATATTTTTGTAGAATAGATTCTGCAATGCAAGAGAATTCAATATATTTTATGAGAGTCATTGGATATTTTAAGAATCAATTATTACAAGCAACTCATCTTCTTCAAGATATGGGATTAAATCCAATGCATATAGCTGAATAAGAAGGGAATCAAATATGTTTAAAACAACTACTGATTTAGGACCTATACCAGATGAAATGACAAAAGATGCAGATAAAGATCATACAATTTCACCACTACCACCAGTTCCTATGTCTGAAATAACACCGATTCCACAACAAAGAATACTGACCAGGACAAGAGAACCAGAAATACTTGGAACATCACCATTATTTGTATCACAAGGTGGTAGGGGTGTTGGGAGTATTTATTATGCAGAAGGGCGTATACGTTTATTTCATCCGATGGGACCAACTGTAGAAGAATATATTCCTTATCGTCTCTCTATTACAAAACAAGATGTTTATTCTGAAATAAAGGTATGGATCAAAACCTATTATTTTGAACATCAATGTCTTCCTAAACTAGGTGATTTTCAACAATGTTTTAGTAACTATTATGCTCAAAAGATATTTCAAAATGTTGGCTCTTTATTAGAGACTCATCAAGTCATGAGAGGAAAACTATACGAATTGCATCTTGATAAAGAAGGAACTATTGTTGGAATTCACCCATCGGAAGGTGGAGTCACACCTTATCCTTCTACAGGTACCAATCTTGACACTGAACTTTTATACTATGTCATTAAATATATAGAAGAAATTGTTACTATAATTATAAGTTCATTTGTAAACAAAATAGACTACGATACTGCGAATCAAGAAATTAATAATCTTTTTGATGAGTTATTGTCAATGTATAATGAGTCAGATAAAGAAGATATAGCCATTAAAAGTGTTAAAAGTGCAATAAGTAGTATTTTTATTCCTCGAAATGTTGTCAATGCATTTCAACACGCATTAAAGTCTAGTGGAGTTGATGAATTTATTAGATATATTTTAGCATTTAAAAAGAAGAATTATAAACAACTTTTAAAGAATAATTTTTGTCTTTTTAGTGCGACAACTTCAAAAGATATTGAAAAACTATATGAAAAATTTATAACTCCTTATCAAGGTAATTGGCTTATGTCTACTGCTCAGGAAATTTCAAAAGATTTTAATCTAGATATCCATGAATTTATAAGACAGAAAATTTTTAATGTATGGCTTAAAGATAATAATTCTATTCTTTATAATTATATGAAAGGTTTTTTATCAAATTTGCTTTTAGAACAAACTCATGTCATTGAGCAAACAAAATTACATACAAGAAAAAAATAATATTATAAATAGATATGGTTTTATCTTAATAAAGAATTATTATATATCATTTAAAGAGATAAGAGAAAGGAGTTAAGAATGGATAGAATACTAATACCACCAATTAAGAAAGATACTGTTCAAAAAACGAAACCAACAACCACACTTCCACCTTTAAGGGCAATTCAACAATCAAGCACAAATTCAGAAATATCAGGAAGGCAAGTTCCAATTATGCAATAATCTCCTGTTGTTTTACCATCGTTAATTCAGCCTAAAAGTGGTATGATTTTAGGTAGTCAACCTCTGTTTGCATCAGAGCATGATGATAAAGTAGGAAGTATTTATTTTGAAAAAGGGAGATTACGCCTAATTCATCCATCTGGGCCGACTAGAGAAGTTTATAGGTCTTATTGTGTATGTATGACCAATCCTGATAAAAAAGCTAGAAATCGTGATATAGATACAATAAGAATATGGGTGAAAAAATACTGGGATGCGAAAATATATCCTTCTATAGAAGCATTTGAAAAGAAGTTTCTAGGTTCAATACGTATGATTAAAGTAGATAAACATGCAGTTAATGAATCTATTGAAGGAAGTTTATTTGAATTAATTGTAGACTCATATGGAGGAATTAGAAGTTATCATCCATCTTGTGGTTATGTCAGTCCATTAAAAAAGACACTTACACAGGAACAATTAGATTTTCTAGAGTTATCTGTTATTTATTCAAAACAAATTTCGCATTGGATAATGAGCAAGATTAATATTAATGGTACTATAAATATAACAGCAGATTCACTAAAAACTTTATTAAGAGAAGATTTATTGTCATTAAAAGTTAAACGTGAAAACGTAGTCATGATATGGAAAATATTTTCGCTTCTCATAGACATATACTCTAAACAAGATAATATTGATGAAGCTATCTCACATATAATACAGGAATTAAAAATATATGTAGAAATAGATCGGTTTTCAGATGATTTACGTCATTATATATTTGATAAAAAGTTCAATCTCATTGGTACTCAAACACGTTCAAGTATGGGTAGTGAAATTATGTCAAAAGAACAATTGATAAAAAAATATAATACTTCGCCTATTTATTTGCGTTCAATTTATGCTTTTATAAAGTATCCTCATCAAGATCCATCAACAATAGCATACTACACTGTTTTAAAAATTTATATGAGAAATAATTATTTTTTAGAACGATTATGTGGCTATTTTGGAAATCAGTTGTTACGAGAATCAGGTGCATTAGATGGAACAGGTTTAGATGTTGATGATGATAATTAAAGATGCTACATTCAATTATAGTTATTAATGCTCTTTTATCATTGTAATTTGTTTTTATACATTATACAATAATGAAAAGGAGTGAGAATCAATTGAAAGATGTAACATTAGTTGTTATGGCAGCAGGTATTGGAAGTCGCTTTGGTGGAGGTATTAAACAATTAGAACCAGTCGGACCAAATGGTGAGATTATTATGGATTATTCTATCTATGATGCGATTCAAGCAGGTTTTAATAAGGTTGTTTTTGTTATTCGAAAAGACTTAGAAAAAGATTTTGATGAAATCATAGGTCAAAGAATCAAAAAGAAAATACATGTTGAATATGCATTTCAGGAGTTATCAAATATACCTAGTCAGTATAAGGAGATATTTAAAGAGAGAAAGAAACCATGGGGAACAGGTCAGGCTATTTTAGCATGCAAAGGTTTGATTCATGAACCATTCTTAGTTATTAATGCAGATGATTATTATGGTAAAGAGGCCTATCATGTTGCTTATCAATATTTAACAACAAAACATGAATGTAATGTATTACCAGCATGTATGGTAGGATTTGTTTTAAAGAATACATTGAGTGATAATGGTGGTGTCACAAGAGGTATTTGTGAGGCAAGTTTGGATCATAAATTAGTTGATATTGTCGAAACACATAATATTGAAAAAAAGAATGGTCAAGCAGTAGTGAATGATAAGGTTATTGATTTAGATTCGATTGTGTCTATGAATATGTGGGGACTTTATCCAGAGTTTATTGATATTTTAGAAAAAGGCTTTGAAGACTTTTTACAATCACTTGAATCAGCAGATTTAAAAACAGAATATCTATTACCAACAATCATTGGAGACTTATTAAAAGATAAACAAATAAGTGTTGAAGTCTTAAAATCACAAGATGAGTGGTTTGGAGTGACATACAAAGAAGACAAAGAATCTGTGAAAGAAAGTATACATAAACTTATTGATAAAGGTGTATATCCAAATCGTTTATAGTTATCTACTTAAAAATAATTGAATAATTTTATCCTGAAGAGAATAAGTTCATCTTATTCTTTTTTTATATTTAACATGAGAAGATATGTATAAATGTATATGAAATATGTAAAAACAAATTATTTATATATATATTTATTTTCAATTGATAATATATTTTAAAGTGGAGGATATAATTATGAAAATAAAAGGTAGTCAATTGTTGAAATCATGGTCACAGGATGGTGCTTCAAAGAAAGCAAATTATCCTAAAGGTATGTGTATTCTCTTTTCTTTTTACTTTGGACTATTAAGAATGAGAACAATGGATTTAGCATTTTCTATAAATGAGATAGTATTTTTAGCATTACCTCATAGAAAACCATGTTTAGATATTTTAAGTCAAATATATGCGGATTATCTGAAACAAAAGGGTAATTTTAAAGATGAAATCATTTTCGTAGGTCAAGCATTTAAAGATAATAAATTCATTCCTGAATTAGATTACTTTGTAGATGATTATGATAGTTTTGATATCCAAAATCAAAGTTATTATAGTAGTGGTTTACATAGTATGGTTGCTGCTGATATACAACAACACTATTTTAGAGAATTACATACACCGCATTTTTTAATGATTGGATATACGACAATAAGTGGAAAAAAACATGCATTATCATTAATAATAACTCCAGAGGAGCAAATTATTCTCTTTGATCCTAATCTTGGCTGGTATAATATTCAAGATCTCGATGTATTTTTAAATGAATATGGGAATTTAGCACGTATAAATCATTGGGATTTAGTTATGGTGAAGATGCAATAGTATCAATCAATAATTATGAAGAATTGTGATAATCATAATGATATATTCATGTGCAGAAATTGGAGTTAAAAAGGTAGCAATGTACGTCAATGAATATTTTAGGGAAAAATGATATAAGTTAATATATATGAGAGTAGGTGATGAATATGTATTTCGATTGGAAATCTCTCATTTCAGACTTAATACAATTCTTTTTGACTTATTTGTGGTGTATATCAATTGTTGATTGTACATTATTTCAAAAAGAAAAATTATCTCAAAAAATAAGAAAGTGGTTCATTGTTATTTGTTTTATTAGTATAATATATTTTATTCTTTATGTTGGAATGGTTTATTTTGATGCATATATAAGGAGTGTTCAAAATATAGAATGGCAAAACCAATCCTTGTTAAATATTGTTTTAAGTATTTTCTATATTATTTATAATGCATTGATACTTTTACTCCCAACACTTATGACATATATAGGATGTCATTGGGTTTATAATCAGACAAGGTCAATGAAAACATTTATATCTGTACTTGTGGGATTATTTGCAATAGTTATTAATGAAATTATATGTGGTTTTATTATGTTGCCATTTCTTAATAATGCTGATAGTTCAAGTCTAAAAATAAAACCAGATTTATTGATTATCTTATTCATTTTTATTTGCAGTTATGTCATATTTTACTTTTTATACAAAAAGTATATTTGTTCTTTTATTAAAGAAAGTCTTTATACGCCAGATGTGAAAATGGATCATTTTGTAAAGGTTCCACTTATATCTGTGATTGTTTTTACAGTTTTATTATCTATTCTACAAACATTTTCAATTACTTATTTATCTAAAAATTGGATGGATATTTTGATTTATATGAGTTCATCAGGTGGTCTAGTACTTGTTTATATAATGATGTATTGGGCTATATTTAAAGGAATATCTTTAACTGCACAAACTTTAAAAAATCAAGCTGAACTAGATGTAGCCAAACACATTCAAACAACAGTATTACCTAATATATTTCCAGCATTTCCAGACAAATTAGAATTTAATATTTATGCTTCAATGGAAACAGCAAAGGATGTGGGTGGTGATTTTTATGATTTTTTCTTAATTGATGATAATCATCTCTCCTTTGTTATTGCTGATGTTTCAGGAAAAGGAATTCCAGCTGCTCTATTTATGATGACTGCTAGGACGTTATTAAAAAATTTAACAATGACAAGCCAATCGATTGAAGAAATCATGAACAAGGCAAATCGTTCTTTATGTGAAAACAATAATACAAATATGTTTGTAACAGCTTGGTTAGGAATCTTAACATTAGATAGTGGAAAGTTAGAATTTATCAATGCAGGCCATAACCCACCATTAATCAAAAGTTATTTCGGAGATTACAAATATCTTCAAAATAGTTCTTTTCATAGAAATATTATGTTAGGAATAATGGAAGATGCTTCCTATCAAAAGAATTGTATACTATTAAAACCCTATGATATTCTATACTTCTATACTGATGGTGTTACAGAAGCTATGAATGAAGAAATGAATCTATTTGGAGATGAGCGTCTTAAATTATGTTTGGATGCAGTAGAATATAATAATCCTCAAAATATCATAAGATCAATAAAAGAGAATATAATGACATTCGTTGGAAAGGCTGAACAGTTTGATGATATCACTATGATGGTTTTACAATATCAAGCAAATACAATATCCTTTCAAAACAATATAACAGTAGAACAAATTCAAGACATTAATCAACAAATAGAAATATTACTTGAACTAAATAATTACCCTAAAAATTTGATTTATAGAGTATTGATTGCGATTGATGAAATTTATTCAAATATTGTTTATTATAGTCAAGCTCAACATGTTATAATTCATTATTTGATAAATGAAAATCAAATCATCATAAGTTTTGAGGACGATGGAATTTATTATAATCCTTTAAATAGTCAAATTCCACCAATACATACATCTGTGAAGGAAAGAAAGATAGGCGGTTTAGGTATTTATTTGGTTAAGGAAATCATGGATAAAGTGACTTATACTTATCAAAATGGCAAAAACATATTTATAATACAAAAAGAAAGGAACGAAGACTATGTATAAAATTGATGTTCTCAAACAGTTGAATCAGTTACAAAAAGAAAAACTACTTTCGTTGCATGATGTCGAAGATATTGTTAATTATGGAAATATACTAGGTATACATATTCCATATGAAATAGCAATAGAAATGGCCAGTCAATTAAGTGATGAAGCGTTAGAAAGTGTTGTAGGTGGATTCCATATTCCACGACAGCCAACGCGTGGGCCTGGAATGAAATAACTCTCAATAATGTTTTTGCCAGAAAAAGACAAGACTTCTTTGAAGTTTTGTCTTTCATTTTGAATCATTATGAATACTCTATCTTTTCATATAATACTTTTGTAAATAATTATTTCTTTATTGTCCTTCTTGTTTATGAATAGATTCACGTACTGGTTTTCCATCAATTGTATCAATGTTTTGGTAATCATGATTTGCTATAAGAATAGCATGATCAATTTTATCCATCCAATTGTGATGGAAGAATAAGCATTTTGCTGGATCACGTGCCAATTCATCGTGGGTTAATGCCAAAGCAATTGCACGACAACCACCAGCACAGAGTTTCCAGTATGGACATGCTTTACATGAGGAATCATGCTCTTGAACTTTAGAGATAGGACAGGTAATCTTGTCTAAGTAGGGACTATCAGTTAATAGGCTTTCTAATGTCGTTTCGTAAATGTTCCCTAAAGACATTTGATTCTTTTCATAATATCCTGACATTTGGGCACAAGGAACGACTTCTCCTGAACTGGTAATTGTAACCATTCCACGATTTCCAGCACATACAGGATAATTACTACGATAGGAATGGCCAGTTAATGAAATAGGACGGTAACGATAGACTTTTTGTTTTGGGAATAGTGTCAGAAACTGCCAGATATCAATCTGCATTTGTCTTTCTTGAGCAACATACTGACTCGCAAAATGAGTCATCTTCTGATAATAATCTTCTAAATCCAAACATTTGCCATTGGCATTATGAACCCATCTAGGTGCTTCCGTTGTTCGAATGATACGCATTTCTTCTATTCCCATTTGATTGAAGAAAGCAGCGGTTTCTAAAAGTGTATCTAAATTATCTAAGTGAACATTTGTTTGGACTTCAACAGGGAAACCCATATCATGGCAAAGTTGAATTGCCTGAATTGTTCTTTTCTCAGCCCCTTTAATATTTCTCATCCAATCGTGATGTTTTAAGCCATCAAAACTTATTTTCATTCGTGGCAAAATATTAATTTCCAGCATCTGATTTAAAATGTCTTTTGTTATAAAACTCCCATTTGTATTAATATCTTGAACAGTTAAATGTCTTTGCTGACAAGCCTTTAAAATATCCATAAAGTGGGGATGAACAAATGGCTCTCCACCAGTAATGACAATTGTTTGAATACCACATTTCACACATTCATCTAAAATATTTAAACAAGTTTCATAAGATAATTCAGTCATTTTTGGAGCATTATCCGCTGCCATAAAACAGTGTAGACAATTATAGTTACACTTTCCAGTAATGACAAGATAAAGAGCAGGAAAATAACGTGTTTGACTTTCTTTGAACAGTGACCATGTGCTTGATAAATCTCCTTTGGTTACAGGAATGATAAAATTTTGTTGAATGAGTTGATGAACTAATGGGGTATCAGGCAATTCTGTAAGACCATCGCATTGGATAAGAGTGTCAAATTGTTCCTTATTTAATTTTTGAGCTTCACGAACTCCTTTTTTGTAATATGCATAGGGAACATATTTCCAACGACGTAATGCAATATCTGGGTTTAATTTATAATACATGTAAATGCCTCCTTTTTTCTATGAATAAAAGTATAGTTGAAGGATGATTAAACAAGTTTTTTTAAGTCATAAAAGCATATTTTTGTCATAAATTAGCATATTCTCATGAACGTGTTTTGTTTTATGAATAAATATTTTGGTAATTTATGTTGAAAAAAGTGTAAATAAAAAGGATAAATGAATTTTATTGTTTTTATGCTGTATCTTTAAATTATACATACAAGGAGGAATCAAGAATGGTTGAGTTAAATGATGGTTTACTATTGATAGCCAAAGAAGCAAAATCAGTAGAAGAGTTACAAAGTCTAGCTGAAGAGAATGGTTACACTCTGTCTTATGAAGATGCATCACATTATTTTCAAGTCTTAAATCCTAGTGAAGGAGATATTTCTGATGATGAATTAGAAGCAGTTGCTGGCGGATGTAATGATGGAAGTTGCAATGCCAATTGCGGAGTCTTATCCGCTGGTAATAAGTAATGGAGGGATATAATTATGAGAGAATTAACACCAGAAATAATTTCTAAAGTTAAAAAAGCTAGAAATGCTCAGGAACTTAAAGAGATTGCTCATGAAGAAGGATTTGAGATTACAGAACTCGCTGCTGAAAACTTATTTCAAAGACTTCATCAACCAGATCAGATTATAGCTGATGATGAATTAGAATCAGTAGCTGGTGGTGGGTGTGGCGAAAGTAGTAAAAAAGCAGATTGTAGTACACTTATGCAAGATGGATGTCCAACATTCTGGAATATGTTTGGATAAAATAAAGTGACATGTCCAATTCTAGAGTTTGATAAGACTCTAAAGAGACATGTCTTTTTTTAGAAAGGGAACTCTTATGAAAAAATTACATGATGCAAATAATAACGTTCTTCAAATTATCCATTGTTATTCAGAAGATTTAAATGCTGAACAGATTATAAATATGATAAAAAAACATGCATTCGTTTATAAACATACACATTGGAGTCAATATCAAACATCAGCTTTTAATATATGCATATCTTATCATCATCAATGGATTATCTATAACACACTTTTTCAATCAATGTCTCTCTTAGAACATGCTGAATATTTAGAAATGTTACAGGAAGAAACAAGAAATGAAAATCTAAAGAATCATTTCATAAAACAAGGTTTTTGGATTGAGAAAGGAATTGATGAAAAGAAAATATATCTTGATGTTGTTCACAAAATAAGACCATATATATTAACTAAGAGTTTAGGATTAACAATCCTACCAACATTAAAATGTAATGCAAGATGTTTTTATTGTTTTGAACAAGGTATTCAACAAATATCTATGACAAAACAAACCGCCCAAAATATAATTCATTTTATTGAAACAAAGCCAGATATAGAAAAGGTTCAATTCACGTGGTTTGGTGGGGAACCAATGATGAATGCAGAATTAATTGAATATATATGCAATTGGTTGTTTATCAAAAATATTCCTTTAACTTCTCAAATGATTACAAATGGCTATTTATTGGATAATCCTGAAAAAATTAAAAACGCTAAAAAATATTGGCATCTCAAAAGTGTTCAGATAACTTTAGATGGATTGTATGAAACTTATAATCAGCGTAAGAATTATATGAATCCTTGTATAAATCCATTTGAAAAAGTTATTCATAATATACAACTTTTATCTCATCAACATATTCATGTGACTATTCGTCTTAATATTGATAAAGATAATTTTGAAGAAATCATTGATTTGTGTCAGTGGTTAGTCAGCGTTTTTAAAGATAATAAATATGTGCATGCTTATGGTGAATTTATTAGAGATAATCCAAAGATAAATTCTCGTATTTTTGTGACTTTTGAAGAAAGACAATATGTTATGCAAAAAATCATGTCCATTCTTATTGAAGGAAATCTATTTCAAGTAGAGGAGTTGTTTCAAGAATATCCTCGAATCACTGCTTGTATGAATGATCATCTTCAAGCATATGTGATTAATCCAGATGGAACAATTTGTCAATGTGAAAATGAGAGTGGCTGTAAGGAGTGTATTATAGGAGAAATTAATCATATTGATGAGAATACTATTCAGTCTTCTAACCATCTGAATCTATCCAAACAATGTGAATCTTGTCAGTTTCTGCCAATGTGTTTAGGAGGGTGTCAATTTAGTCATCGTCTTGATTTAGAACCATGTTTTTTGATTCGCTATGCTGCGGATACCCTTATTCGTGCTTATGTAAGGAAACAGGAGGTATTATGAAACATTATTTAGATTTATATGATTTATCATTTGAGGATAAAAAGGATTTATGTCAATATTGTTCACCAAGATTTCATTCATGGCATCAAAAAAATGAACAGGATGATGATTATCTTTTAAAGTGGATTCCCATTATGATTATGGCTCAAGAAGATGTTCCAAAAGCGATTCATACATATTTATTGAAACCTCCATCAAAGATTTGTTTTGAAGATCCAGAGAGTTTAAAAATAGAAATTTATAAGTCTTTTGCAGGAGAGATACCAGTTATTTCAACAAATAATGTTCATGACTTTGAAGAGATGTTAAAAAAGATTATTTATCATCGAGAAGATATTCAGCATATTGAAGAAATAGGGGCATCATTTGCCTATGGAGAAAATAATCGCTTTATACTTCTATCTGGTAAACCGTATAGTCATATTTCTGCAAGACAAACAGAATTTACAGAAACAGAGTGGGCAGAAAAATCAATGATAATTAGGCGAGAGCATGAATGTACTCATTATTATACAAAATTGCATTATGGAACCTCTAAAAATCATATTCATGATGAATTGATTGCAGATTTTAATGGGATGATGGCAGCTATGAATAAATATTCAGCTGAATACTTCCTAAAATTCATGGGTCTTTCTGATGATTCAGATGGAATGAGTGGACGATTAAAAGTTTATACACAAAATTTATCCTCAACACCAGTAGATGTCATTAGCTATTTGTTAATTCAATGTGCCCAACAGCTTGAACAATGGAGTCAAACGAATCGTTGTCTTCATATGAGTGTTGAAGAACGGACAAAAATACTCTGTCAACAAGATTTGTTTGATTTGTCTTTAGGAATTATGAAAGAAGAAATTTTTTAAAGAGGGAGGAATTGTCATGGGATTATTTCGAGAGAAGAGTTTAAATAAAATTTCATCACCAGAACAGTTAAATGATTATATGAAAGTCACTGGTTTAAGTGTTTGGTTGATTATAGTAGCTATTATATTAATCCTTGTAGCAACTTGTTTGTGGGGAATTCTCGGTCGTTTGGAAACACAGATAGAATGTAATATAACAGTGGTTGATGGTATTGCGATGACTCAATTATTTGAAAATCAAGCAAATATTGATGCAGGCATGGAAGTTGTAGCTGATTCTTATCATGGTGAAGTGGTTTCAGTCACAAAAGAAGAGGATAATTGGAGAATGGAAATATCTATTCCTTATATTCCAGATGGAAATTATCAGGCATCAATTCTTATTGAATCTATAGCGCCAATATCTTTTTTGCTAAATTGATGAGGTGAAATGAAATGAAAAACAAAAAAATATATGCAATACATAAAGGGTATGTCAAGGTACCTGTGGTCATGCAAATGGAAGCACTTGAGTGCGGAGCCGCTTCACTCGCAATGATTTTGGCTTATTATAAAAAGTGGATACCACTTGAACAGGTAAGAGTTGATTGTGGAGTTTCTAGAGATGGTTCTAATGCTAAAAATATATTAAAAGCAGCTCGTAATTATGGATTGAAGGCACAGGGGTTTCGTTATGAACCAGATACATTAAAACTGAAAGGATCATTTCCATGTATTATTCACTGGAATTTTAATCATTTTGTTGTTTTAAATGGATTTAAAAAAAATAAAGCCATGATTAATGATCCAGCAAGAGGAAAAGTAGAAGTGTCTATGGATGAATTTGATGGTTCTTTTACTGGTATATGTTTACTCTTTGAACCAGATAATCATTTTGTAGCTACAGGTAAGAAAAAAAGTATATTTGATTTTATGAAGAAAAAATTAAATGGTGCCAAAGCTGCTATTGCTTTTGTTGTTTTAACAACGCTTATAACATCATTAGTTAATATTATTAATCCTGTTTTTTCTCGTATCTTTATGGATCGATTATTAACAGCGAAAAATCTAGAATGGCTATATCCATTTTTATTTGGATTGATTATTTTTTGTACAATACGTATTATTGCTGAATGGATTAATGCTATTTATTCAATAAAGCTGGAAGGTAAACTGGCTATTTCTTCTAATGTTCGTTACATGTGGCATGTTTTGCGTTTACCTATGGAATTTTATTCGCAGAGAATGGCAGGAGACATAGCTGCTAGAAAAAATAATAATGAGGGAATTGCAAAATCATTTATTGATACTTTAGCGCCATTGTTTCTGAATATGGTCATGATGTTTTTTTATCTTATTGTCATGGTTCGTTATAGTCTTATTTTAGCTGTAATTGGTATTGCAGGTGTTTTATGCAACCTTTTATTCAATCAATATATTACACAAAAAAGAATGAATATTGCTCGTGTGATGTCTAGGGATAGTGGAAAACTATGGAGTGCAACAGTTTCAGGTATTGAAATGATAGAAAGTATTAAGTCAAGTGGAGCTGAAGATGGATTTTTTGAAAGATGGTCAGGGTTTCAAGCATCAGTTCATACACAGAAAATAAAGAATACAAGAGTTAATCAATATTTAGGGTATATACCTACACTCATTTTACAGATTGTCAATGTATTGATTTTAGTTGTCGGAATTTATTTCATTATTGAAAATCAGTTAACAGTAGGTATGCTATTCGCTTTTCAAGGTTTTTTAAGTTCTTTTCTTTTACCAGCACAATCACTTTTGCACTCAGGACAGATTTTACAGGAAATGCGAGTGGATATGGAGAGAGTGGAAGATGTGCTTGAATATCCAACTGATGTTCATTTCGATGATAAGTCTATTGGGAGTCTATCTTATGAAAAATTAAAAGGAAAGATAGAATTGAGGAATGTTACTTTTGGGTATTCAAAACTTGCTTCTCCTTTGATAGAAGACTTTAATATGATTTTAGAGCCTGGAAAAAAGATTGCATTTGTTGGGAGTTCTGGTTGTGGGAAATCAACACTATCTAAACTTATTACAGGATTGTATAAACCTTGGTCTGGTGAAATCTTATTTGATGGACAACCAATAGAAACAATTGACCGTCATATTCTTACCAGTTCTTTAGCAGTTGTTGATCAGGATATTACATTATTTGAAGATACAATATCATCAAATATTAAAATGTGGGACAATTCAATTGAAAATTTTGAAATGATTTTAGCAGCAAGAGATGCTAATATTCATTCGGATATTCTAGAAAGAGAAAATGGTTTTGAATACAAGATGATGGAAGGGGGCAAAGACTTCTCAGGGGGACAACGCCAACGATTAGAGATTGCTCGTGTATTAGCTCAAGATCCAACCATTATGATTATGGATGAGGCAACATCAGCTTTAGATGCGAAAACAGAATTCGAGGTTGTTGAATCAATCCAAAAAAGAGGTATAACATGTATTGTTATTGCACATCGCTTATCGACAATTAGGGATTGTGATGAAATAGTTGTTCTTGACCATGGACGTGTTGTAGAACGTGGAAAACATCAAGATTTATATGCGGCTAATGGTCTATATACAAGTCTAGTAAGTAATGAGTAGGAGGAATATGTATGGGTTGGTTTGAAGAACAAGTGAAAGAAAGAATTGAAAAAGATGATGAAATGTTTTCTTCAGCTTTTGTTGATATTGCAAGTGTTGTTATGGGAAAAAATATTCTTTATTCTGTTATAAATAATGATAAAAAAATGACGGTTCGTGCTATTGCTGATATTTTAAATTTTTATCATGCTCCATGTAAAGAGTTAAATGAAATTCATGGTGATATGAATGAATTTATAGATTCTATTTTTTCTCCTCTAGGAATTATGAAGAGAAAAGTGAATCTCACTAAGAATTGGTACAAAGATGCAATGGGAGCAATGCTAGGGATGAATCAGGATGAACAAATTATTGCACTGTTGCCACACAAATATGGTGGTTATTACTATCATGATCCGCTAACTGGTGAGGTTATAAAGATTAATAAGCAAACACAGAAGCAGATCCTTTTAGAGGCCTTTTGTTTTTATAAGCCTTTTCCTCAAAGAACAATGAATTTTAAAGATTTAATACAATATATGTTTCATTTATTACAAGGAAAAGATTTTAATCTTCTTTTCATTCTTACAGTTATTATTACAATCATAGGATTTATAGTTCCTGTTCTTAATCAATATTTTTTCTCTACAGTTATAGAAAGCAAAAGTATAAGTTTATTAATTGTTTCATCAATTATGCTTCTTTGTGTTGTTGTTTCAAGTGAATTATTTAAAATAGCAAAGAATGTCATAACATCACATATTGAAACAAAGATTGATGTTTCAGTAGAAGCAGCGACAATGATGAGGACTTTAACATTACCAGTCACTTTTTTCAAAAAGTTTAGTGCTGGTGAACTGGCAGGACGTATACAAAATCTAAATAAATTATGTAGTACATTCATTTCTTTATTATTAACAACAGGATTCACAGCAGTTTTTTCTTTGCTATATTTGGTACAGGTTTTTATTTATACACCTTCACTATTGAAAACAGCAATGTTTTTTACATTTTTAACAATAATATTAAGTCTTATGACAACAATCATTCAAATAAAGTTAACACGAAAACAGATGTATGCAGAAAATAGAGAAAACAGCTTGGTTTTTGCCTTATTATCTGGTATTCAAAAAATAAAAAATTCAGGTGCTGAAAAGCGCGCTTTTGTGAAATGGGAAAAGACTTATAAAGATAATGCAGAATATAAATATAATCCACCACTTTTTATAAAGCTTAATGTTGTTTTGTCTTCTATGATTACATTATGTGGAATGATTTTCATGTACTATGTTGCAATTGAAAATCATATATCAATTGCTGAATACATGGCATTTAACAGTGCCTATGGTATGATTAGTGCTGCTCTACTATCATTTGCGAAAATCACATCGTCAATTGCTATTGTTATACCAATTGTAGAAATGATTGAACCAATTTTTAAGACTGTACCTGAAGTTTTAGAAGATAAACAATTAGTAGAAAGAATATCTGGTTCAATTGAAATGTCAAATGTATCATTTCGCTATCATGACAATATGCCTTACATACTTAATCATCTTTCTTTAAAAATCCAGGCAGGGCAATATGTTGCTATTGTAGGAAAAACTGGCTGTGGTAAATCAACGTTGATGAGATTGCTATTAGGATTTGAGAAACCCTTAAGAGGAGGGATTTATTATGATGGAAAAGATATAAATAATCTTGATTTACGCTCATTACGACATAAAATAGGTGTTGTTATGCAAGATGGAAAATTATTTCAGGGAGATATATTCTCTAATATTATTATCTCAGCACCACGCTTGACATTAGATGATGCCTGGGAAGCAGCTCGTAAAGCAGGAATGGCTGAGGATATTCAAAGAATGCCGATGGGAATGTTTACATTGATTTCTGAAGGTACAGGTGGGATTTCTGGTGGGCAACGGCAAAGGTTATTAATTGCAAGAGCTATTGCTCCTAAACCCAAGGTTTTAATGTTTGATGAGGCTACAAGTGCATTAGATAATATGACTCAAAAAATTGTATCTGATTCATTAGACACTTTGAATTGTACACGTATTGTTATTGCTCATCGCTTATCAACAATTAAAAATTGTGATCGTATTATTGTACTTGACAATGGAAAAATTATAGAAGATGGGACATATGATGAATTAATTTTAAAAAATGGTATTTTTACAGAACTTGTCAAACGCCAACGTTTAGAAAGTGAGGAAGATGAAATATGTTAGAAATACAATATAGTCAAAGAGAATGTGAAATAAATATAAAAATTATTGGACGATTAGATACAATGACTGCTCCTCAATTAGAAAGTACATTTCATAAGTTAAATGAAAAAGATATAATTAAAATAGAGATAGATATGAAAGATTTAGAATATGTTTCTTCAGCAGGCTTAAGAGTCTTTGTATCAATTCAGAAAATAATACATCAAAAAAAAGGTGAACTTATTTTCATAAACGTTACATCATCTGTAATGGAAATATTTGAGATTACTGGGTTATTAGATATTTTCATAATTAAAAAACTTGTTACAATTTAATAAAAAGTTTCTCTTTATTTTTCAAAGAAAATATTTTATAAATATACTAAAACTCATAGATTGTTTTGATCAATCTATTGATAACTTGATTGATTGTAATATGTATAAGTACTTTTATTTTATATTATGAGATTTATATGTAGGTAAAAAGTACAGATGGGTATGATAAAAACATATATGAAAAATAAAAAGGTTGTTTCTAGGTATACGTTTAGAAACAACCTTGGGTGTCTACTTGATGTAGACATGATAAATCTTTTTATCTGATAGGAATCGATTCATCTATACATTCATAATACCAAGTAGCCAGGTTCTTTTAGGCTAAGTCGTTATTATCAATGTATCTTCTATACAAAAACAATTTTGCTGATGAGAAAAATCCCTTTCTCAATTTGATTTTATTTCAAGTTCATTTTCTGTTGATGTTTTATGGTTTTGTTTTTGCATAGGTACTATCTTTAAAGACAAGACTTATTATATCAACATTTTTCAAATAAGAAAGAATAAAATCAGATATGAAGTTATTTTGTTTGGTATTCATATAAATTCGTCAAAAAAAATTGAAATAAAAAGTTGTAACATGTCGTGCTACAACCTTTTATGTTATTTTTTGTCTTTTTCGAGTAATGACTTGATATCACCAAAATACGCATTCTTTTCATCAACGTTTTCGCAAATGTAATCTAATGAAGCATTATAGAAACGAGAGAAACGAATTAATTTTCCTAAAGAAGGTGTTCTCTGGTTAGATTCATATTGTGAAACAATAGGTTTAGACATCTTTAATGTTTCAGCAACTTGTCTTTGTGATAATCCAGCTTCTAATCTTAATGTTTTTAATCTTTCTCCAATACTCATGATTTCACCACCTTGCGCATATTATACACTAATAGAATTTGCATTAGGTAATTTTCTTGCGTTTTGCAAATGTTTTTTTATGTGAAAATTTGAGCTAAAATACAATTTTCGACAAATAGGCGTAAAAATACCCAAAATGGGCATAAAAGTGTACTGACTATTTTGGTAATATTAGGTAAAATGAGATATGCAAAGTTCAATATGAAGGGGAGGATTTATAATGAACATAGTGGTTTGCGACGATCAATTGGATTATCTAAATTTAATCGAGAAAAAGATAGTTCAATGCTTCGATGAAAAGGAAATACCATTGAATACATACACGTATTCAAACATTAAGGATTTGATAGACAGTGTAAAGAAACATTCCTATCAATTTGCATTTATTGAAATGAATATAGAAAATGGGAAAGGAGTTGAAGCTGCACAATTACTGAGAAAAGCTAATCCAGCATGTCGTGTTATTTTTATAAGTGATAAATACAGACAAGTTCAAGAAGCATTTCAAGTACATGCTTTAGAATATTTATTAAAGCCAATTGATACAAATAAATTTAAAGATGTCATGAATTATGCATTAGATTGGTATAGAAGTCAAAACATAAAATTTGTTGTTCCAATAAGAGATATTGCTAGAAAGCGTGTTTTTAGTGTAGATGAAATTAAATATGTAGAAACATATTACAATGATTTAGAAATTGTTACTGTTAATGAAGAACATTTTATGACCCATGTTAAGAATCGTTATAAACTTAGACCAGCACTAAGAGCAAGATGGTTTATTCAAGTCAATCAAAGTGTGCTAATCAATATGAAATGTCTTGACTTTCTAACTGACAGAAATGCAATACTCAAAACAAGAGAAGTTTTTTCAACAAGTAAAGGAATGTTAATTCAAAACCATTTAGAATTTGAAGAATTTTTAAGAAAACAAAGAAAGTAAATAAAGAGGGAGATTTATTTATGAACATAGCAATTTGTGATGATGAAGCATATTATGTGAACGATATCTTCAAGCGTTTAATGACATATAAGGAAACAAATGATGATGTCTCTTTATATGTAGATTCATTTTATGATTCAAGAGAATTAATGAATAGTATTATGAAAAAAGATTATGACTTGGTTTATTTAGATATTGAATTAAATGATGGCAATGGTATTAACATTGCACAGATGATTCATAATATACAGCCAGAGTGTATGATAATATTTATTACAAGTCATATGAATTATTTTAATCAATCATTTCTTGTCAATGCATTTCAATATATGAAAAAGCCTGTAAAAGAACAGTTTTTTATTAGTGAATTAGAAAGAGCAATGAAAAGATTGGAGGATACAAGTAGATCTTTTGTCTTTCATACAACAGAAGGAAACATAGTTTTTGATACCAAAGAAATACTATACATAGAAACAGCATATAGAGAATATAAAATTCATTCTACAAGAGGTGCATTCTATGGAACTATAAAATCTATTACAGAAATTAAGAAAGCATTGTTGGAATGTGATTTCTTTAAAATTCAAAGAAGTTTTATTGTGAATCTTGAACATATTGAAAGATATGATAGTGCAACAATCACAATGACAAATAAAGATATGTTACCAATATCTAAAAAGAAATATAAAGAATTTAAAGAGGTTTTCTTTAAATATCTAGAATCTCAATAAAAAATGGCTGAATATTTAAAGTATTCAGCCATTACTCACGCTTAAAGTCACTCTTAGAATGACTTTATCTTTTTCTGTAATATATTTCATTTCCCCATTATATATTTTAGCAAACTGTTTAATCCCTTTGACTCCAAATCCATGATTGAAAGAATCAGATAATTTACTTGTTTTATTAAAATCCGGGTGACTATTAGATATAATTGAATTTTTGAAATACAGAACAAGATAACCTTGATAATTCTTAGCAGTGAATTCAATTTCCTTAAAGTCATTAACTTGTTCTGCTGCTTCAATAGCATTATCGAGGGCTAAGCCTATTAATAATGATAAATCACTAACATCAATATTTCCTATGTACATATTAGCTAAGTTTTCAGTATATTGGATATTCTTTTCTTTCATAACAAATATTTTCTCATTAAGAATACTATCAATACATGAGTGACCACTATGTATAAATGATGATGACTTATCCAGTATACCAATTCTTGTTTCTAAGAATTTTTTTATTTCTTCTATATTTCCATCATTGGCATAGCCATTTAAAATATGATAATAATTTTTTAAGTCATGTCTCATTCTTTTTATATTTTCATCGGCTTCTACTTTTCTTTCTATAAACCTTTTTTCAGCTAGAATTCTTTCATTCGTTTGTAACATATCTCTTTCTAATATTTCATGAACTGTTTGATATTTATTAAAGGCTATAAGTGCAAAATTATAGATGATAATTACAAATGTAAATGTTCGACCAACATTTGGAAAATAAAACAACTTAGGATTATAAAGTATAATACTTATACTAAAATAAATTGACATTACAATGCTAATAAATTTAAATCCTTTTATTTGAATCCTTTTTTGTTTTATCTTCTCAAGATATACAATAAATAATAGCAATAAAATATATCTACATATGATGTTTATAAAAATATGATATAAGATGAAAGTATTATATTTTTCAAGAGTTGAAGATATACAGAAAATATTTTCACATACTATTATAACCATGAACTGTATAATTGCTTTTGCTCCAATTATAAAGGTTATTACTTTCGATAATTCTTTATATGTGCATGAGAAAATAGTGGATAGAATAGTTAGACTTAATAAAAGCATAATGAAAGTTAATATAATATTAGTATTTGTAAATAGATTACTTATTATAAGAAAGATAAAGGTAAGTAAAAAAATTAATACGTAATTTGTCTCTTTAAAACTAAATATGTTTTTTAAATAAAAAACTATTAAATAAAGATCAATAAATGTATTCAAAATATTTACTATAATGTAAGATAAAATATCCATATCATTATTCCTCATTATCTATATAATCAAAATACTTTTCTTTAAAATCTTTACGTTTCTTTTTAGTAATATGTAAAATTTCTTTATTAGACATAGTTATGTCTTCGTTTGTAAAAGTATAAACATGTTTAAAATTAATAATTATACTTCTATTCAATTGATAGAAATGTGAATCTAATAGTTCTTGTTTTGTATCCGCTATACTTTTACATGTACCAAAATATGTTTCATTTGTTGTATATAGTTTATAATTTCCATAACTTGTTTCTAAGAAAATAATATTATTAGCTTTAACGAGTTTGTTTCCAATAGTTGTTGTGAATACAAAACTTTTATTTAATCTCTTATATTTTGTAATAGCCCTTTTTAACTCTAAATTAAAAAGTTCTTCTTCAACAGGTTTCTTTAAGAATTGAAATGCTTCAACTCGATAAGATTCATGTATATATTCATCATAAGAACTTACAAATATAACAATACAATTAGATTTAATTCTCTTTATTTCTTTTGCAACATCTACACCACATTTATCATTCATTTTAATATCTAAATACACAAGATCATAATCGAACATTTTGAAATGATTTAACAATTGACATGGATCAGTATATCCATCAAATTTATTGGGTAAAACATCTTCTACACCATATGCCTGAATCCTTTCTATAATATTATCAACGAAATATTTTTCATCATCACAAACTGCAATCCTCATAAATAATTCCTCCCCTTGACGTTCTATTTCGTACAACACAAAAATTGCGCTGTATATCTATTGTATACCAATTTTTGGTAATTGTGTGTGTAAAATGTACACGAACTCATGTAATTATGTACATTTCCTACAGATTTCAGCATTTTTTTGTTAAATTTGTCATCGGAAAGGAGGAATGAAGATGAAATTAAAGAAAAAAATAGCTATTTTAAGTATGAGTAGTTTACTTTTAGCAGGAGCAATTACAAGTGTATCTGCTTATGTCTATATCTCTGGCACAAAATATCAGACAGTGACACATCGAGATATACCAGGGCGTGCTGGTGTTCATTATGACACTTATTATGGAAGTAAAAAAGCTACAAATGGAGTTTTTGCAACACTTAATAAAACATATGGAGAAGCTGCATTAGGTAACTTTGGAGGAATTATGACTAGTTCAAAAGTATCTAAGTCGGAAATTATTGGATTACCTTTAAAGTCTCCTACATTAGCATCAGAAATCAACTGTTCAAAAGGAATTGTCTATTTTACATTAGTTACTTCAAGTGGATTTGAACCAAGTAATACATGTGATCTTACTATGGATTTTAGTGCTGATGATATAAAATAAAAAAACAAGTCCCTATCCTTGGGACTTGTTTTCACTATGTTTTGTAATAATAACTTCTTTAATACGTCTGTTTTGTATTTTGGTGATTTGAAATGTTAAATTGTCTGCTTTGATAGTCTTTGTTGTTCCATCTTTTGGAATAGATCTTAAATGACTATAGATATAACCACCAATCGTATCATAATCTTCATCAACAGGAATTTCAGTATCTAACTCTTTAGACAAGTCTTCAATATTAACATTTCCACTCACTTTCCATTGATGATCATTAATTGTTTGGATAGAAGGTTGTTCATAAGCATCATGTTCATCATAGATGTTACCAACAATTTCTTCTACAAGATCTTCTAATGTAATAATACCACTCATTTCACCAAACTCATCAATTGCAATAGCAAAATGGATATTCTTTGTTTGCATATCTTCAAATAAGTCATCAGCAGTCATAGAATCAGGTATGAAATAAGCAGGGGTTAAGATATCTTTAAAACTCTTTTCTTTAGTTTGTAAATTCAGTAAGTAATCTCTAACATGAAGAATTCCAATAATATTTTCATCATCATGATCATAAACTGGATATCTTGAAATACCCGTTTTTTTAATAATGTTAATAATCTCATCATCACTTGCATCCAAAGCAATAGAGACGACATCAACAGAATGTGTCATAATCTCACGGATACAAGTATCATCAAAGTCAAAGATGTTTTGTAACCATTCACTTTCATCTTCATCTAAAACACCACGTTTTTCTCCAAGTTCAATCATCATTAGTATTTCTTCTTCAGTAATTGTATCTTCTTCAGCTTCTGTTTTTAAATGTAATATTCTTAATATAGCATTTGTAGACATTGATAAGAATTTAACAACTGGTTTGACAACTTTTGCAACAGCCAAGACAACTCCACATGATAATTTAGAAACTTCATATGGTTTTTGCATCGCAATTCGCTTTGGAACTAACTCACCAAATATTAATGTAAAATAAGAAAGTATAAGTGTGATGACAATAACTGCTAATGTATCTAACGTTGTTAATGATAGTGCAGTAAATCCTATGTCATTATATATCCAATCAACTAAATAACCAGAAAAGTTATCAGCTGCAAAGGCACTTCCTAAGAAACCAGCCAATGTAATACCAATTTGAATTGTTGATAAGAATCCAGATGGTTCCTGAGTTAATTTTAAAAGACGTTTCGCAGTTTTTTCACCTTTTTCAGCTTTCTTTTCTAATTGTGTTGCATTTAATGATAAGACTGCGATTTCTGTTGCAGCAAAGAATGCATTGACTAAAATTAAAATTGCTTGTAATAACAATTGCGAGGGGATAGAGTCCATATAATCACTCTCCTTTGTATTGGACCTATATTGTGATACAAAAAAAGACCAGTATCACTCCGTGTAATAAAAGTCTCGTTATTTCATATATAAACCGGCTTTACAGCGTGGTGACGACTATATAACATCAAATGATGCTAACTACTCCCTTTTATGTTTCCTATTTTAACACATTCTACAAAACTGTCAACATATTGTGAATTTTAGATATGAATGTGCTACAATAGAAGAAAGGTTGGTGTAATATGAAATTAGAACTTATTGAATATGTGAAAGTCAATTTACCAGCAGGTTTTCTGCCTTATTCTATTTATAGTATCATCATTGAAGATAAAGAAGTAGGAAGAATCATTTTGCGTGAAGGTAGTGATCAGGAATGTTATTATGATGGACATATTGGCTATCATATAGATGAAGAATACAGAGGACATCATTATGCAGTTCAAGCATGTTTATTGTTAAAGGAAGTTATTGATAAGGATCATTTGTTAATCACATGTGATCCAACAAATATTGCTTCTATAAAGACTATTGAGGAATTAGGGTGTGAATATTTAGAGACAAAAATCATTCCTCAGCATTTAAAAAAGTTGTTTGCTAGTGATGAATGTGAGAAAATGATATACAGGTGGAATATAACTTCATGAAAACATGAAGTTCTTTTTAAGGAGGTTAGTTATGAAGTTTGTTCATATAGGTGATTTACATTTAGGTAAAGTTATTCATCAGTATTCTTTGTTAGATATTCAAAGAGAACTCTTATTTGAACTTTTAGAGTTTATGAATCAGGAAGATATTCATATATTGCTCATTGCTGGTGATGTTTATGATCGTTTTATTCCAAGTCAGGAGGCAGTTAATCTCCTTGATGATTTTTTGAGTTGTGCACTTTTGAAATATAATATAGAAGTTTTTATAATTAGTGGAAATCATGATAGTAATGATCGTATGCATTTTGCGAGTTCTATTTTATCAGCTCAAGGATTACATATTGAAACGTATTTAAAAGAAGAAATGCAGTATGTGGAAATTGATGATGTTAGGTTTTATCTCTTACCATTTGTAAAACCTTCACAGATTAAAGGTATGTATCAAGTAGAAGAGTTAAATAATTATCAAGACGCATTAAGCCTATATATGTCGCATCAGCATATTGACAAAAATTATAAAAATATAATGATGACTCATCAGTTTGTTGGGCATTCAAGTGTAACGAGTGAATCTGAAATTCCTTTAAGTGTTGGTGGTAGTGAAATTGTTGATGTATCTTTATTTCAAGACTTTGACTATGTCGCCTTAGGTCATTTACATGCACCTCAGAAAGTATCAAGGGAAACTGTGCGATACAGCGGATCTTTAATGCGATATTCTTTTGATGAAGTTCAACAAAAAAAATCAATTGTGATTGTAGATACTGATGATATGTCAGTCACTACATATGCATTACATCCGTCAGTGACATTAGAAAAATATAAAGCAACATTTGAACAGTTTATGGATCCTCATTATATTTATAAAAAAGATGATTTCTTAGCATTTGAATTAGAGGATCAAACACTTATACCCCATGCTATTGATCAATTAAGAGTATTGTATCCACGACTTTTACAAATTACTTATTCATATTTAATTAATCAGCAGACCCATCAACAAATCAAGAAGATTCAATCTATTGAACAGATGGATACACCAGCTTTGTTTACTCAATTTTATCAAGATATGAAAAATAGTGAATTATCATCACAACAACAAAAGATTGTCTTAGAATTACTTGAAAAGGTAGGTGAAGATCATGAGAATTATTAGTTTAACAATGAATGCTTTTATGACTTATAAATCTCAAACAACAATAGATTTTGAAGATATGATTGAAAATGGTCTTTATCTCATTAGTGGTCCTACAGGGGCTGGTAAGACAACTATTTTTGATGCTATGACATTTGCTTTATATGGGGTTGCAAGTGGAAGTCATCGCAATCAGTCTTATTTTAGAAGTGATTTTGCTGATGCTAAGGATGAAACATATGTAGAAATGGTCTTTGAACTTCATGGAAAGATTTATAAAGTGAAACGCTCTCCAACTTATACACGTCCCGGCTATAAGAGTGCTAAAATGGCAAATGCATATTTAAGTTATAACAATGAAATGATTGAAGGTGTTAAAGAAGTTAACCAGAAGATAAATCAATTATTAGGTGTTGATGTTCATCAATTCAAGCAAATTGTTATGATTGCCCAAGGAGAGTTTACAAAACTGATATATGCAAGTAGTGAAGAGCGAGAAAAAGTATTAAGACATATTTTTCATAGTGAATCATTGGTTGTTTTTGAGAATCTTTTAAAAGAAGAAACGAGAATATATAAAGAAAAGTATCTTCTATCTAGTCAGCAATTATTATCACGTTTCCAGCTTTTAAATTTCTCTAAAGAGTTTATGGAAAATCATACTGCTGGTTTTCATCCAAGTTATATTGAACATGCTATTGAACAAAATAAATTGCTTCATAATCAACTTCAAATTGCAAAATCACAGTATGAAGCATTACAAAAGCAATATGATCAATTATCGCAAACATATTATCGAAAGGAAAAACAGAATCAGGATATTCAGGAATATCATATGATTAAGGAACAATATCAAACCTTAATGACAAGACAAGAAGATATGAATATTTATCAAAAAGATATTGAGAAGATGAAGATTATTGAACAGCATCAGTCTTTTTTATATCAATATCAAAAAGTTAATGAAGATTTTGAAAATAATCAAAAAGAACTTCTCATTCTTCAACAAAAAGAAAAAGATTTCTCTCTAGAATTTAAGAAACTGGAAAAAGCGTATAAAGGATTAGATGAACTAAAATCTCAAAAAGATATATCACTAATTCAAATAGATAAAATGAAACAATCTATAGAAAAACAAAAAGAATATAAAGATATGCTTAAACAACAGCAGTCTCTGCAATTAAAGAATCTTTCATTACAGAGTGAATATCAGAAACATTTACAAAAACATCAAAAAATGTCAAAAAGAATGGAAAGAGACCAAGAAAATGTTAATCAGTTACCATCACTTCAATTAGAACTCCAGCAAAATGAACAAATGGTTAAAGACATCAATCAAAAACGGATCTCTATTCATGAATTAAGTGAGTTATTTGATCAGTTTACACAAAGTCAGGATAAACATTTTGAATTGTCTGATAAATATCAAAAGGCTGATAATATATATCAAAAGACTTTTGAAAAGTATCGTTACGAAGATGAAAACTTTAAACGCCAGCAAGCGGGTATCCTTGCTTCTACTCTTAAAGATGATGAACCTTGTCCTGTATGTGGTTCATGTCATCATCCTCATTTAGCCTCTCTCTCTCAAAGTGTCTTGTCATCTAATGAATTAGAAGAATTAAATCAGGAATTAGAAAAAAGAAGAGTTATAAAAGAGGAAGCTTACCAAGAAACACTTTCTCAAAATGAACATATTCAAGATATTAAAACAAGAATTAATGTTTTAAAAAAGCAATTAGGTATTGATGATGAATTATCAAAAGAAGTATTTATCCGTTTATTATCAGATATTATGCAAGTCACAAAACAACAGGAGAAAACATATCAGAAAAGACATCATGAAGTTGAATATTTAAGGAAAGTTAAAAAGTCTCTTGAACAAGACCAACTTGTCTTTTTAAAACAAGCACAGAATCTTGAAAAGGAATTAGCAGATATTCATGGATTAGAAAAATCATTAGCTGTTTGTCAAATCAAAATATCTGAATTAGAAAGTTCACATCAATTCTTATTAACCAATGAATTAGATGAAGAATTAGCTAGACAGACTAAAAATTTAAAGAGTCTAGATATGAAGATTCAAACAATAGATAATGATTATCATCAATGTCAACAAAAACTTGAAATCACTAAACATCAAAAAGATATTCTATGCAAACATAAAGATGAAGTGTTATTGTCTTTACAACAAATACAGATTCAATACGATCAGTTTGTATCTCAATATTTTGAAACAAGCGAGCAATTAAAAAATTATGAAAACATGTTATCAACTTTGAATGAAAAAGAGAATGAATATCAAGAATATATAATTCAAAAAAGAACGCTTTCCAATCGTTTAAAAACATTAGAAGAAACGACAAGAAATTGTAAATTGGTTGATTTAAGTCAGGAAGAGGATAAACTTAAAGAGTGTGAACAACAACGAGAACAATCTTTAAAAGAGTACAATGTCTATCTTCATACTTATGAACAAAATGAAACATTAATCAATCATCTACAAAAAGATTATCAAAAAAATAAGAATGTTTTTGAAAAGTATACGATGTATCAAGATTTAGCAGATATCACATCTGGAAAAAATGGGCAACGTATGTCTTTTGAAAGATATGTCTTATCTTCTTATTTTGAACATATTTTAGAGTATGCCAATGTAGAACTTTTAAAAATGAGTCAGGGACGTTTCGCTCTGTATCGTAAACAAGATACAAAAGGTGCAAAGCAGCAGGGTTTAGATTTAAGCGTTCTAGATTATGAGACTGGTATGATGAGAGATATTCAATCTTTATCAGGTGGTGAATCTTTTAAGGCGGCTTTATCTCTTGCTTTAGGATTGTCAGCAATGATTCAAAGTTATGCTGGTGGCATAGAGTTAAATACACTTTTCATTGATGAAGGATTTGGAACGTTAGATAGCGAATCAATTGATCAGGCATTATCTGTGTTGTTAGATTTGAAAAATGACAATAAAGTGATTGGGATTATTTCACATGTTGATGAGCTGAAAGAAAGGATTCACACTCAAATCGTTGTTGAAAAGGGGAAGATGGGAAGTACTTTACATATTGAAAAAGATTAAGAATTGTTGTTAAAGGTTAAATTTGAAATGAGCGCTAGTGCGTAAATGTAAAACAAAGGCTTCACTTAGGTGAGTTCCTCAAAGAAAAATCAGGACTTGGTTTCCTGATTTTTTAATATCTGGTTATTCATCTTGCTTATGGCACATGGTTATTTGTTTGTTGATATTAAGGATATGCTTTGTCATAATAGGAACATAAAATTCTTCTGTGTCTTAACCTGTTACTCAATTGGATACATTTTTCTCTCAGTGCACTCTCAAGAGAAGTTTATTGTTCCATATAAAGTTAGGAAGTTTATGAGAAAAAAGGTTGATTTTAAAAATAAAACGGGACTTTAATGAGAATGAATAATATGGTTTAGTGAAAATAATGACAACTCAATAGAATATGTGATATCAAGATTGCAATTTATATAAAATCTTGTATAATAGAAAAGTAAATATTGAAAGAAAAAGGGGTATAAAAATGGCAAATAACAAAGTGAAAAATGATGCAATCACATCAAGAGATGTTGACTTTGCAAAGTGGTATACTGATGTATGTCGTAAAGCCGAGCTGATGGACTATTCAAGTGTGAAAGGATTCATAATCTATAGACCGTATGGATATGCTTTATGGGAAATGATTCAAGCATACATGGATAAAAAATTTAAAGAAACTGGACATGAGAATGTCTATATGCCGATGTTAATCCCTGAATCATTACTACAAAAAGAAGCAGATCATGTAGAAGGTTTTGCACCAGAATGTGCAGTTGTTACAAGAGGTGGATTAGATAATCTTGAAGAAAATTTAATAATTCGTCCAACTTCTGAGACATTGTTTTGTGAACATTATGCAAAGATCGTGAATTCATATCGTGATCTTCCTAAATTATATAATCAATGGTGTAGTGTTGTCCGTTGGGAAAAAACAACAAGACCTTTCTTAAGAGGTTCTGAATTCTTATGGCAGGAAGGCCATACAATTCATGCAACAGAAGAAGAGGCAAGAGCTGAAACGATGCAAATGCTTGATATCTATGAGGAAACATCAAGAAATCTTTTAGCTATTCCTATGGTAACTGGAAAAAAGACTGAAAGAGAAAAATTTGCTGGTGCTGAAGAGACTTATACAATTGAAGCTTTGATGCATGATGGTAAAGCTTTACAATCAGGAACTTCTCATTATTTTGGAGATGGTTTTGCAAAAGCTTTTGGTATTCAATTCTTAGATAAAGATAACAAACAGAAATATGTTCATCAAACATCTTGGGGAGTTTCAACAAGACTTTTAGGAGCAATTATTATGGTTCATGGTGATGATAATGGATTGGTATTACCGCCAAGAGTCGCCCCAACGCAAGTGATGATCATTCCTATCCAACAACAAAAAGATGGTGTTTTAGATAAAGCTTATGAATTAGAACAACAACTCAAAGCACATGGAATAAGAGTCAAAGTAGATGCAACTGATAAATCACCTGGCTGGAAATTTTCAGAAGCAGAAATGCGTGGGATTCCATTACGTTTAGAAGTTGGTCCAAGAGATTTAGAAAATGGTCAATGTGTTGTTGCTAAACGTGTTAATGGTGAAAAAATCACTTTATCATTAGATGAGAACTTATCTCAAACACTATTACAATTACTTGATGATATACATGAAGAAATGTATCAAAAGGCTTTAGCATTTAGAAATGACCATATTACAAATGCAAAAACATTTGAAGAATTCAAGGATATTTTAAATACTAAGGGTGGTTATATTAAATTACCTTGGTGTGGAGATGAAGAATGTGAAGTCAGAATCAAAGAAGAAACGGCTGCTACATCTCGTTGTATTGACACAGAAGCACAAGTTGATGGCGTATGTCCTATATGTGGTAAAAAGGCTAAGCATATTGTTTATTTTGCAAGAGCTTACTAGGAACAAGAAATTGTTCCTTTTTTTATTTTCCAATAAGTGGTGTATAAAGCATTGTATTGTTCTGCTTGTTTTTTGTCTAATTGCTTATTGTCTTTGAGAGAGTCTTTTCTAAATTTGCTGTCATGTTTTTCTAGCTATCAATTGGATACAATAGAAATTGATTAAGTTTATAAACAATCAAAATGATTTGATGGATAAGAAAAATAGCTATGATTGTCTTATTGATAGATTAAGTAATCTATAAAGCAAGAGAATGAAATGATGAGTTCATTAATTTATTATTAGTATACTGATTAAATTGCTTTTCAATTTTTTCAATGATATAATTAATTTGAAAAAATTGATAAAGAGAGGATGATATTATGAAAATAAAACAGTTTGTTAAAGTAATAATAACATTCTCTTTATTCATATTATGTCTAGGATGTCAAAACAATCAATCAAGAAATATTATTATTCCTCAAGATGAAGAAACTATAAATTTATCTTTTTTTGGTTATAAAAGTGAAGCTATAAATGTTGTTGCGATTGAAGAAACACTTCAAAATTATATGAAAGATCATCCCCATGTTCAGATTTCATATGAAAGTGTTAAAGGAACAGATTATTATGATATTCTTTCAAAAAGACTAAAGAATGGTTCTATTGATGATATTTTTATGATTGATAAAGAATATCTTCAAAAATTTAAAAATAGTGGGTATTTTGAGGACTTATCTGATCTTTCAACAATTTCAAACTTTAGTCAGAGATCTTTAGAGCAGATGAAAGATGAGGATGGTCAGATTTATTATGTTCCATCAACGATTTCTGCTTTTGGACTGTATTGTAATTTAGATCTTTTGAAAAAACATAATCAATCAATCCCTCAAAATGAAGATGAGTTCATGAAAGTCTGTCAATATTTTGTTGATCAAGGAATAACACCACTTGTTGCCAATAATGATATATCTTTAAAAACAATAGCCATTGCTAAAGGATTATATCCGCTTTATCAAGAAGAAAATTATAGAGAAATTATTGAAAAAATGAATAATGATTCTCAAATCTTAAAAGATTATATGAGACCTGGTTATGAACTTGTAGAAAAACTCATAAAAAATAAATTTGTAGATGCCAAAGCAACTCTCAAAACACAAAAAACTCAAGATGATTTAACACAGTTTAGTAAAGGTGAAAATCCTTTTATGCTTACTGGCGCTTGGGCTGCAGTACGAATGGAAAAGATGGCTCCTGAATTAAAGTTCGAAGTTCATCCTTATCCTATTTTAGATAATGGGTCAGTTTTGGTGACGAATATTGATACAAGACTTTGCGTGAATGCTAAAGGAAAACATGTTGAAGAAGCTAAAAAATTTATTGAGTATATGACTCAAACTGAAGAAATGTGGAAATTTGTTGATAATCAATGTTCTTTTAGTCCTTTAAATAATAATCAATTGTCTACTAATAAAGCAGTTCAACCACTTAATAAATATTTGAATGATCAACAGAGTATTCTTGGTAGTAATCAATTAATTGATTATGAAATGTGGACTCATACGAGATCTGGCGTACAGCTTCTTTTGCAGGGTGAGACTGTAGAAGCAGCGTTAGAACTTATAAAAAAGTAAAAATAAGGAGGGGTGAAGATGAAGAATAAGAAAATACCTGTCTTTATTTTAGGCAGTCTTTTTGCGATTGCTATTGTTACAATAACAATGATTTCTTATATTGATTATGTACAGGAATCTTTATGGGATAAATCAGTAGATGATATTTTAGAAACAACATCACAAGAAGAGAAGTCTTTGAATATTTATTTACAAAAGGATACTGAAAATTTAAGGAATGTTTTAAATAATATTGTCAATTCAAAAGATCATTTGGCAAAAAAAATTGCAGAAATTCCAAGTCATGAATATATCAATTATTTCTATATTGATACACTTCAGAATAAATATATTGATAAAACGGGTGAACATGCAATCGATCGTGATAAAATCTTGCAATTAAGTCAATTGTATAAAGAAGAAAGTGGTATTATTGATCCTTTTTTTAATGATAAGACTGGAATAAAGGTTATAGGAACTTATGTTAGGGATGAACATAGATATTTGATTAAAGAGAGTCAGGTTTCTTATATAGCTGATAAATTCTCTTTATCATTCTATAATAATTTAGGGTTTTCTTACATTGTTAATACAGATGGAGATGTCTTAATTAGAACAAATCATAAGAATGCAAATAGGACTTTTCAAAATCTATTTGATATTATTGATTTAGAAAAAAATAATAATGCTGATATTGAATCGTTTAAAAACTCATTGGCTCATCAGCAAAAGGGAATTGCATTGTTTAATTATCATGATAATACAAATGTGTTTTGTTATGTTCCAATGTCAATAGGAGAACAATGGTATGTTGTTTCTATTATTCCTAATGCTGCAATTATGGAACAGGCTAATAATATTATTTTACATACTATTGTATTATCATTAATTATTATAGGCTCTATAGGGTTTGTTGTTTTGCTGTATTTATTAAATCATAGAAAACATAAAAGAGTTGTTGAAAATTTAGCTTTTTATGATCATCTTACAGGATTATACAATTATCAGAAATTTAAAATGGAAGGGCAAAAATTGCTTGCTCAAGAGAATAGAAGCTGGGCAGTTATTTATATTGATATTGATGGTTTTAAAATCATTAATGATTTAAATGGATACCAGTTTGGTGATTTTGTTTTAAAAGAATTGGCTGCTTTGTTAGAAAAATATGTCACTGAATATTGTATAGCTTGTCACATGAATGCTGATCAATTCTTATTCATGTGTCATTATCATAATAAAAAAGATATTGTCAAAATATGTCAAGAAATCAATCAGGATTTAAGGCAATTTCTTCATAACAATGGATATGAAAGAGAAACTGTTATGAAATTTGGGATTTGTTGTCAGGAAGATGATAAGCATATACATACGATGGATCATTTGGTAGATTGCAGTCATCTTGCTTTGAATGCATTATCACATAATGTGAATGAGTATTATTACTTTTATCATTCTCAGATGCGTGAACATTTATTAAAAGAGGCTGATATTGAATCAAAGATGGATAAAGCGTTAGAAAATAAAGAATTTGTTTTCTTCTTACAGCCTAAATTTAATGTGAATGGTGAGAAGATTTTAGGTGCAGAAGCATTGGTACGTTGGATTGATTCTCAACAGCAAATGATTATGCCTAATGATTTTATTCCACTTTTTGAAAAGAATGGATTTATTTTAAAATTAGATGAGTATGTTTTTGAAAGTGTTTGTCAATATATGTCTTCTCGTATTTCTCAACATCAAAATGTTATTCCTATTTCGGTGAATATTTCACGTTTGCATTTATATCAACATGATTTTATTGAGAGATATGTGAAAATTAAAGAAAAATATCAAATTCCTGATCAATTATTAGAATTAGAAATTACAGAAAATATTTTATTAGAAGATGTCAAAAGAGTTCAAACTATTGTTGCTGAATTACAGGCTCATGGTTTCCTTTGTTCAATTGATGATTTTGGTAGTGGCTATTCTTCTTTAAATCTCTTAAAAGACTTACCAATTAATGTCATTAAATTAGATCGCTTTTTCTTAAAGGATAATTATAATGTGGTTAGAAGTTATGAAATTATTAAATCGGTGATTAATATGGCAAAAAGTATAGATATATACACAGTTGCTGAGGGTGTTGAAACTAAAGAACAACAGCAGTTTTTACAAACAATTGGGTGCGATATGATTCAGGGATATATTTTTTCTAAACCTCTTCCTATTGACGAATTTAATAAATATTTATAATCAAAAAGTCAATCTGAACGATTGACTTTATTCTTTGACTTTAACTCTTAAAAGATGTATTAATGACGATGCTTGATAACTCTCAATAATAGCACCTCTGATATCTTCTGGTGTTGTTATAATGTTTGATAAATCACAGTTTGATAAATCTATATTATAAAATGATGAATGTTGAACTTCACATTGATGGAAAGCACATTCTTGGAATACTGTCTTTTTTAAGTTTGTTTCTATAATACTTGCATTTTGAAAATCACAATTGATAAACTGGACTTCTTTATTTTTCATAAAAGCAAAATTTGCAAAGCGGCAAAGACAATCCTTTATTGATACATTATCATAAACTGATTCTGAAAAATCTGTACCCATAAGTTTACAATTTACAAATTCAACTCTTCGAAACAAACAAGAATAGAATTTTACATTAGATAAATCACAATTCTTAAAAATAATATCCATAAAATAGCTATTTTCAAAATTAACATCTTCACATACGATATTTTCAAAATAACAATTTTTAAATTCCTTTCCTTGTTCTTGTCTATTGGTTAATGTTTCATTTTCAAATTGCATGAATTGAACTAACTCTTCATCAATATGGTTATATAGCGATGATTTTTCAGTCATTGAAAGATTTGCTTTTCTCATATTTTCACCTCATTCTTTATCATAACATAAATTCATTCTCTTTTGACTTGAAATATGATAAAATGTACAAAAATGAGGTGAATCAAATGCAACGACAAAAACGTATGGCTTTAATTAATGATATTACAGGTTTTGGAAGATGTTCTATTGCAGCAATGGCACCGATTGTTTCGGCAATGAAAATACAGGCTGTGCCTATTCCAACTGCTATTTTATCTACTCATACACAGTTTCCAATTTTTTATTTTGATGATTACACATCAAGAATGAGTGACTATATTCAGACATATAAAGATTTACATTTAGAATTTGATGCAATTGCAACAGGGTTTCTAGGTTCAAAGGAGCAGGTTGATATTGTCATTGATTTTATTCAGACCTTTAAACAGGAGGGAGTATTTGTGCTTGTTGATCCAGTTATGGGTGATCATGGCAAACTCTATACAACTTATACACCTGAGATGTGTGCAAAAATGAAACAACTGGTACAATACGCTGATTTAATGACACCTAATTTAACAGAACTGGTTACACTTGTTGATAGGCCTTATCCAACAACTTTACCAACTTTTGATGAACTTGAAGAAATGTGTCAACAACTTTCTCAACAGGGACCACAACATATTGTTGTGACAGGTATTCCTTTTAATGAAAAACAAATATTAAATTTTATTTACAATCAAGGTGAAGATTACCAAATTGTTATGGTTGATCGCATTGGTGAAGATCGTTGTGGAACAGGAGATGTTATTTCTTCAGTGATTGCTGGCAGTTATTTAAACGGATATAGTTTTTATGAGAGCGTCAAAAGAGCAACCCTATTTGCTTCCAAATGTATTGATTATTGTGAAAAAACACAAGTTCCCAATTATTATGGATTATGTTTTGAGGAATACTTATACGAATTAGGAGAAGAGTAAAGATGATATTATATACATTATACAAGAATAGTTATATAGATATTGGTGAATTAGATTCTTTAGCAAATGTGCATGTTTATGTAAATATGACGAATAGATGTCCATGTGCATGTACATTTTGTTTACGTCAAACCAAAGAAATGACTGAATCAAATACATTATGGCTAAAACAGGAGCCTACTGTTGAGGAGATTGTTCATGAGTTTCAAAAGTATGATTTAGATGATTTTGCAGAAGTTGTTTTCTGTGGTTTTGGAGAACCATTTGAGAGAGTCGATGATATGATTCAAATTGCAGGTATTCTCAAATTATATCGTCAGGATTTGCCAATTCGCGTGAATACAAATGGTTTAGGAAACTTAATTCATAAAAAAGATATAACACCGATGATTAAAGGACGTATTGATACGATTTCAATCAGTTTGAATGCTCCTGATGCTCAAGAATATTATGAATTAACAAGAAGTCGTTTTGGTATTGATTCTTATCAGGCAATGCTAGATTTTGCAGTGAGATGTAAGGATTATGTACCACATGTTGTCTTGAGTGTAGTTGATATCATTGGTGAAGAAAAAATAAAGAAATGTCAAAATATATGTGATGAACTTGGAGTGACATTGCGTGTTCGTCCATTTGAAGAATAGGAGGGAATAGAGATGTTATATATGACAAGAGAAGAACGTTTGATAGTTTTAGAAAAGATGGTTAATACAAGAGATTTAGGTGGATATGAAACACAGGCAGGAACATATACAAAATCACATAAATATATTCGTGCATCTTCACCAGCTAATGCTTCAAAAGCTGATATTCAAGCATTAAAAGACTATGGTGTGAAAGCAGTTATTGATTTAAGAAGTGATTTTGAAAAAGAACAACAAGTCAATCCTTTTGTAGATGATCAGGATATTGATTTTTATGAAGTGAATCTTTTTGATTCTACGAAAGCCTCAATTGTACCAGAAGAAGTCAAGCAGTATAAAGATCTTGGTGGCGTTTATATTTATATGTTGGAAGGAATGAAAAATAAATTTAAGGATTTATTTGATATATTCTTAAAGTATCCATATGATGGTGTGATGTTTCATTGTTCAGCTGGAAAAGATCGTACAGGGATAACAGCTGCTTTGTTACTTGATCTTATGGGATGTCATGAGTATGATATCGTTAAAGATTATAGTGAGTCTTATGAAAATAATATTGAAATCAATGAAGAATTGGCAAAAATGATGGAGAATGAAGAAGCCAAGCAATATTTGAAATCTTCCCCAAGATATATGATGGAATTACTTGATTACTTAAGAGAACATTATGGAAGTAGTAAAGAATACTTGTTACAAATCGGACTTAAAAATGAAGAAATTGAGCAATTAATTGAAAATTTTACAATTTAAAAAAGAAAAATAGCCTTTTACTTATGAATATATATAGTAGGAGGTATTTTTTTATGGAAAAAGAATTAACATTAAAACAAAAAGATAAGTTGGCAAAAAAAATTTATAAAAGTTATCAGAGGGCTCAATTAGATATTTTATATTTGAGTCAGCATTATAATTATTATCCTCAGATTGATATTTTTAAAGTTAAAGAAGGAGATACGAATTATCAAAAACCTGATGCAATGATTTTACAACAAATGGAGAGAAAACAGGAATTAGAGAATTTTGTTTCTATGATTAATCAGATTCACTCACATATGTCTAAAGAATCTTATTCCTTTATTGAGAGTGAATATTTGAATTTTTATAATCCTGACTGGTGGATACCTTATTTTTCAAGAGCAAGTTATTATCGATTGAAACATAAGGTGTTAGATGAATTAATTGAGTATACTCAATCTTTTTGGACTTCTGATGATTTAAGGAGATTGTTAAAATGATTTATTGCCATTTCTATACAAATTATGTATAATACCATTAATGTTTAATAAAGGAGACAGGATTCATGATTAAAAATTTAATTGGTGGTATTGCTGTTGGAATTGCAAATGTAATTCCAGGTGTAAGTGGTGGAACTATGATGGTTATACTTGGAATCTTTAATAGAACAATGGAGGCTATCTCAGGTATTTTAAAGAAAGAAAATGCTCATCGTAAAGATGATATCTTATTTTTATTTCAGGTTTTATTGGGTGCTGCTATTGGATTAATAGGATTTGCGAAAATTTTAGAGTTTTTATTCAATCATTATCCTACCCAAACAATGTATTGGTTTATTGGACTTATTGCTTTGAGTATTCCTTTATTTTTAAAAGGGGAAATGAAGGGTGAAAAGTTTAAGATTATTCCTTTAATTTGTGGATTAGCAATTATCTTTGCATTAGAATTTTTAAATCCTGGTGAAGGTAGTGTGAATGTCAATCCAGCATTTCCAACAGTTGATGTTATGTTATGTTTAACTATGATTGTTGTTGGTATGATAGGTGGAGCGACAATGCTGATGCCTGGTGTGAGTGGTTCAATGGTATTGTTAATTATTGGTCAGTATTATCTTTTTAAATCTTATTTAGCTAATGTGACAACTTTTCAATTGAATGTGCTTATTCCTTTGTGTTTTATTGGTATTGGTGTTCTGATTGGAATTGCTTTAAGTGCCAAAGTGTGTGATTATTTCATTAAGCATTATAAGGCTGGATTCTTAAGTTTTATCTTAGGATTAATCATTGCTTCTTCACTTGTTTTGATTCCATTTGATGCTACATATGATGTGTTTATTATAGTGACTTCATTATTGGCATTTGTATTTGGTGGAGTCATTGTCTTAGGATTAGGGAAATTACAGTAGCAGAAATGCTACTTTTTTTTATTTTAGAGATTGATTTATCTTATCATAAAAAAGCAGTCAATATAAACTGCTTAGAATTCTTATAAAATAGCTTATTTTGTGAGTTGTTCATGTCTTTGATTGTGTATAATAACTGTTACAATTGAAATCAATACAATAATGATATTGGCTATGATTGTTCCAAGCCAAGTCATTGTCATAGTCCCAAAAAGAGGAGATGCTGCATTAAACATTGTATGAAATAATACACACATAAAAATACAACCTTTTCCTGATATCTTATAGATAGCCCCAATCAAAAAACGGAACGAGATAACTTGTACTGCAAACATCCAAAAGTTGATAAGACCATCACCATGATTTGTTCCAGGAATAAAAAAGAGAGGAATATGCCAGAAGAACCAGATAATACCAGTATAAATTGATGATAAAATATAACCATATTTCTTATTGAATTCAGGCTGTAATATGTACATCCAACCAGATTCTTCTAAACCACCAATCATAAGACAGCCTGGTAAAGACAAGAAAAATGTATAAAAAGGAAGTGCTATTTTTGTATTCCCAGTTACAAACATGTGAATTAAGAAATACAATGTAAGAATGGCAATAACATATAAATAAGCGTATAGACTATTTTTTGCATAAAAAACAGTTTTTAACCATTCTTTGATATCTGTTATCTTGTTGTGTTTTTTTAGAATAGCAAATGATGCAATGGCTGGTGATAGAATATAAATAGCAAAGGGGATATTCATTATAAATTGTTGTAATGTATTGACCCAATTATAAACTTTATATCCATATTGTCCGAGAATAATTAAAAGACCTGATGTTGAATAGGCTATGATAAATGTTAATAGTGTAAAGTGTAGAATCATTTTTTTGTTTGACATATTTTTATTGTCTCTTTTCCTGTGTAGTTTGTATATTTATTATTATAATTAGAAATTTGTCTGATAGAAAAAAGAAAGGCTTTTTTCAGGGATATGTAGACCATTTTCAATCAGTGTTGCAAGCATTTTTAATTGGTTCTGGACCTGTAGGGGACTCCAAGTAAATATTCCTGGATCTAACAAGAAACAAAAGATAGACAAAATGATTTGACTGATTTCATCAGGAAAGTCACAATGTAATAATCCTTCTTGGATTCCCTCTTTGATAATTTGGGAAACAATTGGAGATAAAGACAATAAAATTTTTGCTAAAGATTTTTGATGTATATAAGCATTTTGAGGCTGGTGCAAGTATTCATCTAATTGTGAAGACACAAATGAAGTTCGATAATATGTATACAAGAGATTGAGTTTTTGTATGGCATTATCTTGTGATTGGTTAAGAAGTTCTTGGCATTGTAGAATAATACTATGATAAGTTCTTTCTACAAGAGCATCAAATATCTCCTCTTTAGATTGAAAATAATAATAGATTCCCCCTTTAGCGATTCCAGCTTTTTGAGCAATTTCTCTCACTGAGCATGATGCTCCCTTTTCTTCAGTTAACAAATCTTCAAGACTATCTAAGATTAAATCTCGTTTATTCATGTTCTTCACCACCTTGTCTCATTATAGCATAAATTATAAAAGTTGACCAGTGGTCGAAAAATGTATATAATAAAGAAAAAGTTGACCGTTGGTCAAAAAGGAGGAGACATATGTTTTATGTAATTCTTTGGGGGTTATTGTTGTTGATTTGTATTGGATTGCTTATATATAATTTGGTTTTGTTAATGGGAATTGTTTATAGAAGGTGTAAAAAAAGAGAATATCAAAAGATGGTTCTACGTTTAATAAAAGGAGGTTTTCTATTCATTGGAGGAATTGTAATGACTATATGTTTAACAATGGTGACACAGATAACTGCAGATACACCATCCATTGTTAACAAACATAATCAAGTTATTGAAGGGAGCATTGCTGAACTCAAGGAAGTCAATTTAAATGGTAGAAAAGAATGGATTAGTATAAGAGGAGAAAGCACTCATAATCCAGTGTTACTGTTTTTGGCAGGTGGTCCAGGAGGAAGCCAAATGGCAGCAACTCGCTACGAATTATCAGAACTTGAGAAGCATTTTATTGTTGTAGGATGGGATCAGCCTGGATCTGGTAAATCTTATAAAGCAATCAAGCAATCTGATTTAACCATTCAAACTTATATTGATGATGGACATGCTTTAACAAAATATCTAAAGGAAAAATTTTCAGAAGAAAAAATATATATTGTTGGTGAATCATGGGGAAGTGCATTAGGTATTTTTTTAGCAAAAGAATATCCAAAAGACTATCATGCAGTTATTGGAACTGGCCAAATGGTTGACTTTTTGGAAACTGAAAAGTTAGACTATGAAAAAGCATTGGAAATTGCAGAGATTCGTCAAGATACTCAAAAGATTGAAAAATTAAAATCAAATGGTTATCCACCTTATTATGATTCAGATATGGTATGGAAGAGTGCTGAATATTTAAATTATTTGTCCTCTTATATGACTAAAAATTCTCAAATTCATAATGGTGGCTATAATACAATGAGAGATATTTTTTCTATAGAATATGGAATCATTGATAAAGTTAATTATTTACGAGGAATTGTCACGACATTTAATCATGTCTATCCCCAATTATATGATATTGATTTGCGAGTAACACATGCTGAACTGAAGGTCCCTGTATACTTTTTTCTAGGAAGGCATGATATCAATGCACCTATTCAATTAGTAGAAGATTATGAGCGTATTTTAAAGGCACCCTATAAAGAAATTGTTTGGTTTGAACATTCAGGTCATAGTCCATGGATAAATGAATCACAACAGTTTGTAGAAGAACTTTTAAAAATCAAAGACCATGATTAATAAATTCATTTCACAAATACTCATAATTGGTATAGAATAGACACATAATGAATAGAGAAAAGAAAAGTTGTAAGTAACTTTGGAGGTATTCAATATGAATGTTGAGATTATAAATGTCGGTACAGAATTATTATTAGGTGAAATCGTTAATACAAATGCAACACTTTTACAAAAGATGTGTAAAGATTTAGGCTTTAATGTTTATTTTCAAACAGTTGTTGGTGATAATCCAGAACGTTTGTATGATTGCTTAAAATTAGCTTTTGATCGTGGTGCTGATTGCGTTATGACAACAGGTGGATTAGGTCCCACCAGTGATGATTTAACTAAAGAATTATCTGCTCAATATTTAGATTTAGACATGGTTTATAATGAAATGGAAGCGAAAAAAGTTGAAGAGAAATGTAAGTATTGTTCAAGTTCTTCTACTATTTCAAGTAACAATTTTAAACAAGCTTATTATCCAGCTGATGCTTATATACTAGAAAATGATATGGGTACAGCAAATGGATGTGTGATGCAAAAGGATGGTAAGATGATTGTGAACTTACCAGGACCACCTAAGGAGATACAATATGTTATTGAACATTCGTTATTACCTTATCTTTCACAATATAAACAGGAGACAATCTTTACTTTTGAATATACAACAATGTTTATTGGAGAAAGTCGAGTTGATGAAATTCTAAGAGATTTGATTGATGCTCAAGGTGATGTTTCTATTGCCCTCTATGCTGGTGAAGAAACTGTGAGAATTAGATTAGCAGTGAAAACGCACTCACAACAGCAAGCTGATCAAATGATGGAGACAACAAAGACAGAGATTGAAAAGCGTATTGGTCAATATATGATTGCTGAAAAAGATTTAAAAGAGGCTCTATTAAAGAAACTTCCATCTTTATCTATTGAATACAAAGGAACATTTCAATTAAAAGATGAATTTTTAAAACCTTTCTTTTCAATTCAACCACAAATAAGAATTGTTGTAGAAACGAGACAGGAAAAACTTGGAGAAGTTGTTGTTTTTCAATTTAATGATGACTATGTATTTAAAGTACCTACTTTTGTGAAAGCAAGGTATTCTTATGGCAAAGTAGAGGCTAGATTTGTAGCACAGTTATATAAATATCTTTTATCTCAGAAATGATAAATACCATATTTTAGGTGTGTAAACGCTTTTATTTTCATAATTTGAAAATTGTGCTGTATTTTAATGTGAAATGCAATGAAAAAATTGTATTTTCCTGATTTCTGTATATAATAACAATGTACTTTTTGAAGTACAGAATCGGGGGATATGAATGAGATATAAGATTGATAATTGTCATTATGAGTTGGTTAAGGATTTATTATCGAGTTTAGACTCATTGGTAAAAAATGTTGAAAAGGATGATCAAGGTGCAATTGTCACATTACAAGATGGCAATACCCGTGATGATTTAATGAATGCATTGAATCGCGGTCCTCTACATACATTTACACAAGAATCTCATGTGATTATCTTGTAAGAAGCTTTGTGCTTCTTTTTTTATAATATCAAAAATATGGTACTTTTAAAAACTATTCCTATCTTTATAGTATGTAAGAGTTTACAAATGATTTGTTTGTGAAAAATCTTTATAAAAATGTACAAACTTTCAATTTTTACTTGCGTAAATAGAAAATATACATATAATGGGAATTGTCCTAAGGGATGATGTATGTCATATAATATTCCTCGACATACACTCAGCAAACAAAAGTATTCATATGAGTTTACTCATATAAATGATCACTTGTTGGAGGCAGCAGTCCAACAAATATAGAGAACAGCAGCTCTATAGATCATAATATAGAAAAAGGAACGATGATTAGGGGTATCGTTCCTTTTTCTATGTTTCAATAAGTTCTATGAATCTTAATGTAGCGGGAGTGAGAGTCTTTCTTTTTAAATGAGCATAACCAATACTGCGTTTTGGAATCGGTGTTGATAAAGGGACTTCGAAAATCAACTTTTTTTGAAGGGCATCTAATGAGAATTCTTTGATAACACATGCTTTACCAAGATTATTTTTAGCAGCTTCTAAGAGTAAGTCATGTGAACCTAGTTCAATTGTAGGGGTTAAAAGAACCCCGTTATTCGCAAAGTGATTATCAACAAAATGACGTGAATTAGATGAACGTTCTAAAAGGACGAGAGGGGCATGAGAAATATCTTGTAAAGAATAAACTTTGTTTTCTTCTTGTTTGGAGACAAAGATATCATGAACTTGGAGGCATTCTTGGATGATGATTGTATCATCATGTAAAGGCATGTTGATAAAACCAATTTCTATTTGTCCTGTTTTGAGTAACTCAATGATTTCTAAACTAGTACGATTAACCATTTTAATTATGACTTGGGGATAAAGCTTATTAAATTTGACAAGATAGGGCATAATATAATTCTCACTTAATGTATCTCCAGCACCAATTGTGAGTTCACCTTTTGTGAGTTCATGTTGATTGACAATTTGGTTTTCAGCACTTGTAATCAGTGCCAAGGCGGCTGATATTTTTTGTGCTAATAGCTTTCCTTCTTTGGTTAAGAGGACCCCTTTAGACTGTCTAATGAATAATTGTGTGTTTAATTCTTTTTCTAAAGTATGGATGGCTTGAGAGACAGCTGATTGTGAGATAAAGAGATTTCTGGCTGCTAATGAGAAGGATAGTGTTGAGGCGGCTTCGTTAAAGATTTTGTATTGTTCAAGTTTGATATTCATATTAGTTCTCCTTATATCATATTTGTTAAATATTAATTTTACTAATAGATAAAAGTATCATATAATATTGCTGTTAATTCGTCAATGAATTGACTGAAAAGAATAAGTAAATCATTGAGATTATGTTATAAAGAAAGGAAGATATTATGTCTGGAATTGTTGTTGTAGGAAGCCAATGGGGTGATGAGGGAAAAGGGAAAATTACTGATTACCTTGCCCAAAAGGCTGATGTTGTTGTTCGTTATCAAGGTGGAAATAATGCTGGTCATACAATTGAATTTAATGGTCAGAAGTTTGCTTTAAGATTAATTCCTTCAGGAATCTTTACATCTGGGAATGTGATATTAGGAAATGGAATGGTGATTAATCCTAAGGCATTACTAGAAGAAATGAAGTATTTGAATGATGCTGGTGTTTCTACTGATGGCATAAAGATTAGTGATCGTGCGCATGTCATTTTACCATATCATTTGGAAATAGATGCTATGCAGGAAAAATTGCGTGGAGATAAAAATATTGGAACAACAAAAAAAGGTATTGGTCCGACTTATGTTGATAAATATGCACGTATTGGTATTCGTGTTGGAGAATTTATTCATGAAGAATTATTTCGTTCAAGACTTGAAGAAGTTTTGCCTTTAAAATTAAGAGAATATCCAGAATTAGATTTTCATGTGGAAGATATCTTCCAAGAATATAAAGAATATGCTAAAATGATAAAACCAATGGTCACTGATACTGGTTTATTATTGGATGAATATTTTAGACAAGATAAGAAAGTTTTGTTTGAGGGTGCACAAGGAACAATGTTAGATATTGATTATGGAACATATCCATATGTCACAAGTTCTCATCCTGGTGCCAATGGTGTTTGTGAAGGGGCAGGAATTGGTCCTGTCAATATTGATGAAGTTATTGGTATTGTCAAGGCGTATACAACACGTGTTGGTTCAGGCGCTTTTCCAACAGAGATTGATGATGAAGTAGGAAATCGTATTCGTGAGGTTGGAAGAGAATATGGAACAGTGACAAAACGTCCACGTCGTATTGGATGGTTTGACGCTGTTGTTGTGAATCAGTCAAGAAGAATGAGTGGTTTAACTGGATTATCTATAATGTTATTGGATGTCTTAACTGGTATTGAAACATTAAAGTTATGTACAGCTTATCAGTTGAATGGTGAAATCATTCATGCATTACCTGCAGTTATTCAAGAGTTGGATAAGGTTGAACCTATTTACGAAGAAATGCCTGGCTGGAGTGAAGATATTACGCATGTCACTTCATTTGAAGAATTACCTATAAATTGTCAAAATTATTTAAAGAGAATCAGTGAATTGGTTCATTGTCCAATAGCAATGTTCTCAGTTGGTCCTGATAGAGAACAAACAATTATATTAAAAGAAGTGATTTAGAGGAGGGAAAGTGTGAAAAGAGAATTAGTGATTGTCTTAGATTTCGGAGGACAGTACAATCAGTTAGTTGCTCGTCGAGTGCGTGAATGTAATGTTTATTGTGAAATTTATTCATATAAAGTTGATATTGAAAAGATTAAAGAAATGAATCCGAAAGGGATTATCTTAACGGGTGGTCCAAATAGTTGTTATGAAGAGAATTCACCAACATATTCAAAAGAGTTATTTGAATTAGGGATTCCAGTTTTAGGTTTATGTTATGGTGCACAATTAATGCAGCATGTAATGGGTGGAAAAGTTGAACGTGCTGATGTGAGAGAATATGGAAAATCAAATTTAACTGTTAACAACAATTCTCCACTTTTTAGCGATGTTGCTAAAGATAGTATTTGTTGGATGAGTCATTTTGATTATATTTCTCAGATTGCCCCAGGTTTTGAGATCACTGCAACAACTCCTGATTGTCCAGTTGCTGCTTGTGAAAATATTGCTCAAAATTTATATGCAATTCAATTCCATCCTGAAGTTTTACATACACAAGAAGGAACAAAGATGTTATCAAACTTTGTTTTAAATGTTTGTGGATGTCAAGGTGATTGGCGTATGGATTGTTTTGTTGAGGAACAAATCAAAGCAATTAGAGAAAAAGTTGGAAATGGCAAAGTTTTATGTGCTTTATCTGGTGGGGTTGATTCATCAGTTGCGGCTGTTTTATTATCAAAAGCCATTGGTAATCAATTGACTTGTGTTTTTGTTGATCATGGTTTACTTCGTAAAAATGAAGGTGATGAGGTTGAAGCTATCTTTGGACCTAATGGTAATTATGATTTGAATTTTATTAGAGTTAATGCACAACAAAGATATTATGAGAAATTAAAAGGTATAGAAGATCCTGAAACAAAGAGAAAAATCATTGGTGAAGAGTTTATTCGTGTCTTTGAAGAAGAGGCTCAAAAGATTGGTACAGTTGATTTCTTAGTTCAAGGAACAATTTATCCTGATGTTGTAGAAAGTGGCTTAGGTGGCGAATCTGCTGTCATTAAGTCCCATCATAATGTCGGCGGATTACCTGATTGTGTAGATTTTAAAGAAATTATTGAACCTTTAAGAGATTTATTTAAAGATGAAGTTCGTAAAGTTGGTTTAGAGTTAGGTATTCCTGAATATTTGGTATTTAGACAACCTTTCCCAGGACCAGGTCTTGGTATTCGCATTATTGGTGAAGTGACTGAAGAAAAGGTCAAGATTGTTCAAGATGCTGATTTTATCTATAGAGAAGAGATCGCAAAAGTTGGACTTGATCGTTCAATTGGACAATACTTTGCAGCTCTTACAAATATGCGTTCTGTAGGTGTTATGGGTGATGAGAGAACTTATGATTATGCAGTTGTCTTACGTGCTGTCAATACCATTGATTTTATGACAGCTGAATCTGCTGAGATTCCTTATCAAGTTTTAAATAAAGTGATGTCTCGTATTATTAATGAGGTTCGAGGTGTGAATAGAGTGTTCTATGATATTACATCTAAACCTCCAGGAACAATAGAGTTCGAGTGATATAAAAAACTCCATTATCGGAGTTTTTTTGCTTTCTCAAGTGCAAATGATAATATTTTGATACTATATATTTTTTTAGACTATACTATTCTTTTGATAACTCATTTATATATTCTTTGAGTGATAAAGAAAGGATTGATAGTATAAAAAAGCAGGAAATTCCTACAATTAGTCATTAAAGGCTTTTTTTAAGAGATATGGATAAAAGCATATAATCAAGAATGTTGATGTCAACCAGCATAATGGGTTAACATAAATCACTCCCTGAAATCCCAAAGGATAAATCAAAAAGTATGTACCCAGACATCTCACAATAATTTCAAGAATACCTACACCTAATGGCACAGAGGATTCACCTACACCTGTTAGGACAAATCTTACAACAAAATTTATTCCTAAAATAAAATAGCAAAGTGAAGTAAATGAAATATATTGAATGCCTAAAGAAATAACACGATTTTCACTATTTTGAACAAATAATGACATAAATTCTTTTCCAAAAAAATGGGCAAAAATAGCAACGATTAAATTTAATAAAACTGTTATTTTTAAAGTTTCTTTTGCTCCCTTACGGATACGATTATAGGCTTTATGACCATAATTTTGTGCTGTAAAAGTTGAAATTGCAGTTCCAAATCCTGATAGAATTTGCATCATCATAGAATCCATTTTATATGCAGCAGTATACGCAGCAACTTCATCACTTCCTAGTGTATTTAATGCAGATTGAACAACTAGAAAACTAATAGAAAGAAGTGATTGAAAAAAGGCCATAGGCATACCTACTTTGATATGCTCTTTTATACATTGTAAGTCAAAACAATAGTCTTTTTTTCAAAATCAAGAATATCTAATTTTTTCTTCATATACATATAACATAATAAACAACAAATTAATTCCGCTATGATTGTTGCATAGGTAACGCCAGCAATTCCCATATGACAAATAATCACAAAAAACAAATCAAGAACGACGTTTAAAATAGCAGATAGAATCAAAAATAATAAAGGAATGACACTATTTCCATGAGCTCTTAATATTGCGGATTCATAATTATAAACAGCTGCAAATATTGCTCCAATAAAAATAATTGACGAATATGTTATAGCTCCAGGGAGTAGTTCTTGTGATAGATGAATAAGTGCAAACAAATTTTTATTAAACCTTAATCCCAATATCATAATCAATAGGCTTAATATTATAATTAAATAAAATCCATTTGTTATGGCTTTTTTAGTAGATGTCTTGTCATTTGCACCAACCTTTGAGCAATAACGATAGAAAGACCATTAGAAAGTCCAATAACCAGACCTAATAATAAATCCACAACAGGTGTTGTTTCTCCAACTGATGCAAGAGCTGTTGTGCTAACGCATTTTCCTACAACCATTGTGTCAACCATGTTATAAAACATTTGAAATAAATTACCAATCATTAGTGGTATAGCAAATAGAGTTATTAATTTTAACGGTTGTCCTTGTGACATATCTATTTTTGATATTTTTTCAAATCTCATCTTAAATGTATTCATATTTTCCTCCTTTTCGCTTTTATTATAGGTCTTTTTTTGATATCTGAAAAATATGAATGTAGTATAATATTATAATAAAAAGTTATAACTATATTGAATTAAATAAAAATGATTATTTTTTTTAAATAAAAGGAGGATGTTTATGAAACTTGAAGTGTTTGAATATTTGATTGCTATAGAAAAGTATGGTTCTTTAAATAAGGCTGCAAAACACTTATATATGTCATAGCCGAATTTAAGCAATCTTTTAACATCATTTGAAAATGAGTTGGGTTATCCTGTGATTTATAGAAATCACCAAGGAATTCATTTTACAGAACAAGGAAAACAAGTCTTATTGATAGCACATAATATTATGAAGGAAAAAGAAAATCTAATGAATATTAACTTTGATCATAAGAAAATATCTTTAAAAATATCTATTGGTAATGGAGATTATGCTTTATCTCCATTATATAGAATGTTAAATGATCAAACTGTTCAAGATGAAGTCCAAATAACAATTATCAATTGTTCAGTAGAAGAAGCACTAGAGAAAACATATCAGCATGTTATTGATGTAGCCTATTTTATTATTCCTCGTTCAATGGAGAATCAAGTAAGAGACTTTGCATTATCACATCATTTGTTGATTCGTTGTTTAAAAGATATTTGTTGTCAAATTAATGTAAGAGAAAATCATCCTTTATTAGATAATTTTTCTAAGGAAAGATTATGGAATTATCCATTTGTTGATTTCATTAATCAAAGACCAAATGCTTATGATACATATCAACAATATATCAATCCTCATAAAATAATTGAAGTTGATCATCATTCTTTACGAAGCAAAATTGTGAGTGAAACAAATGCTTATTCTATAGGAGTACCAATGAGTCATCAAATGAAAGAATCATTACATATAGTAGGTGTACCTACACCAGAATTAATAATGCAAATTTATGAAATCAGAAGAGAAAGTGACAAAGATAATGTTTTATTGAATCAATATTATCAAATGATAGAACAAGAACTTTTTAAATTGTAGTTTAGGTTTTGATTGTTTATAATAGGACAAAAGCTTTGTTTTTTACATTAAAACAGTAGGTAACAAAAAATATGGTAGAAAAATGGTGGATTTGATTTGAAATAACTGTTAAAAACTTACCTCTTTTCTACTAAATAGTGTATAACAGATATATACAAATAAGAGAACTCTGATGAATAAGGAGTATTTAAAATATAGTTATAAACTTCAATCGTGGTACTATTTTGGTACTAAAAAATTTGTAAATAAAAATAATAGCTGTAAATGCATGAAAAATGTGTAATAAATAGGCTAAAAATCGTCAAAAATAATACTTATAAAATAAAGGTTATTATACAGAAACTATCCCGTATAATAAAACTTAAAGCAGCTTTCCCTCTATGCTTGAAATATTCTGTATTCCTCTTATCAGTTTATTATAACTTTCTAATATGTTATATTACAATGATAATCTAAAATCAATACATAGAGTAAAAATGTATTTCTTGATATATATAATTAAATTTGATAAAATAGATTTGTAAAGTAAGGGCTTTCATTTAAAGTCTAATAGTTGGATATAATTCGTAAAAACTAAAAGCATATTATTATTTGTTTGTAAATATGAAGGAGGGAAGAATAGCATAATTATCATAAATTTATTTCAAAAACATTAATATCTTATTTTTAGACAAAATGAAACAAATATGCGATAAGATTGTTCTTACCTTAATAAAAACAATTTACATTAATTTTCAAACAGCGCATATTTATTTAGTATTCCTAAAAAATGGTTTAATTACAAATAATAAAAAGGAGGCATGTAATTATGAAAAAAGGTATTAAAAAATTTTTTTTGGTGGCTCTTCCATTATCTATGATGGCAATGAACATTACTTCTGTATTTGCAGATGATGAATTTCCTGTAGATGATTTAGAAAATTATTTGGAAGTCCAAAGTGGTGGTGAAGCTAAAAGAAATGAGAATAAGGAAATTATTTCCACATTTGATGAAAACAACATTATACAAACAAGGGGATGGGGTGAATCTTGTTATCCAACAGTACCAACATATAAACAAGAAAATGGTTATTATTGTGGTCCAGCATCTCTTCAAATGACTTTAAAACATATCACAGGTACAAAATATTCTCAGAGCAGTTTGGCTTCAAGTGCAGGTACAGCAAGTTCGATAGGTACATATGTATATAAAATGAGAGATGTTTTGAATTCAAAACAATCTAAATATAAGTATGCTTATACTACAGTATCTAGTCAAAGTGACTTACAAAAAAAGGTTACTGCATCTATCGCAAAAGAAGCTCCGGTAATATTTCATGCTAAAACTGGTTCGTTACAGATGTATAATGGAACAAACTTAGGTCATTATGTAGTTGGACATACAATTTTTGATCCAACATATGATCCAGGTGTTAAAGTTAGTTATAATGATCCATACTATAAAGATTATGGAAAAGGAAGTGTATATGGAAATCATACTGACAAATTATCTAATTTTTATCTAGCACTTACAAAGTGGGGGAAAAGATATTTAATTTATTCTGCATAAATTCTTTATAAAGTATTATTAGTTATAAAAAAGCATTCTTTTTCAAATTATCGCATACGATTTCATGGTAAAATTAATGTTTAACTGATAACACTTTTCCTACTTGTTTTAATTGAATTTATAATAAATTTAATTAAATAATATTAGTCACTGACATACCAAATATTTATACGAGGAGAATGCCAATGAAAAAAATAATAACCCTTTTTATATTATTATCTAGTATATTAGGATGTAGTAATAAACAAAACATACAATACGATATACAAAGTTTTGATTTAACAAAATTATCACAAATTTCAGATATTGAATATGAAATATTAAGAGTTACTCATAATAAAATAATTTTGAATGAATTAAATACATTTAATGATCCATTTCTTTTTACAACAAAATCAATAGTTATATTAAATCAAGATGGTCAACAGGATAATAAATATATAATAACAACTAATAAGAGAATTGTTGATTTCATAGAATATAGAGATAATTTATATTATTTCAATCTTATTGAAAATAACGAAAAATTTTATATTGAATTATGTATATTTGAAAATAACAAAGAAAAAGTAATAAAAACTTATTCTATAGAAGATCCTTATGCCTATCCAAGATTTATACAATACAATAATAAATATTATTATAAATTGAATAATAACTTATTTAATTTAGAAAATCCGAATGATTTTATTGAATTAAAATCTGTTTTTTTCTTATCAAAAAATGATATCAATAATGATTCTGTATATTTAAAGGTTAAAAAAGATTCAAATTATCAACTTTGCATTTTAAAAGATGAAAAGCCTGAAGCGTTAAAGTTCCAAGAAAACTTTGGGAATTTTATTGTTATTAATGATTCTATCATATATCAAAATAATGATGATCACTATTTGTACTTACATGATTTAAAGAATGAAAAAGAAGTATGTTTATTTGATCAAGAAAAAGTAAGTGATTTTGCTTTGTTAAAAAATGATATTGTTGTTGTTCATACAGAAAACATTATTTATTTTATTAATATCAAAGAGAATAAGGTTATTAATTCAATTAACAAAAAAGAGAAATCATTAGAAAACACCATAGATTGGATATATAGCGATGGGATCAATCAAATTTATTTGATTGATAATAAAAATATTTATAAAATCACCCTAAACTTATAGTTCAGTAAAATCTACCAAATATCCACCAAATACCAAATAAGAGCATATCAAGCTATACATTTTTATACCATGATATGCTTTTTAATTACCTTAAATACACTGCTTTTTGTAGAGTACTTAACAAAGTTAAGTTCTCATCGACCGCTCCAGAGTATGCGGGTGTAGTTCACTAGACAAATTTTTTGGTCTCTCTTTATAAAGATTGCCGATAGGCTTTACATTAAATTTTCAACGTTCTTGTTTTATGACAGTGTGACAGTTGATTTCTATAGAGATTTTATCTGTCATCCTGTCATTTTGTCGTTTTCATGATAAATTATTTTCATTATTCTTTTTTGACCATTTCTAGCATTAATAAAAGTGATATGATTTTCATCTAAATAAGGTTTATTCTGTTTTAGACACTTTGTAAGATAATTAGGATTCAGTTCCATCTTTGTGTTTTGAACAATCTCTTGACAAGTTCCTACATGTTCATGTTTCTCTAAACCTACCACTGTATTAATCAATAGGAGAATGTTTTTTGGTATCTCCTCGGTTATTGAGTGTTCATCAGTATCTAATATCCAATTAATGTTATCTTTTTTGATTTTGATAATAGATTTATGACTTCTTAATATGAGTTTCGAATTCTTTTCTCATGGAAAGCAATAACATTCCTGTCGTAGCTTCAGAAAGTGTTTTTGAACCTATGAGATTGTCTTGATCTGTTTTTCTTTGTAGGATGAATAAAGAATACATATTAGATTTTTTTACTGCAAATCATGAGATGTTTAAACAATATGATAATGATGATGAACATATGAGTTATACGTGAATATGTGATGAAATGTATGAAGAACCTAAAATTTTTGAATTCATTGCCTATGCCTGTTGGAAAATTTATACAACTTTTTGATTATCTAGATAAATCAAGTCAAGGATGTAAAAGAGATTTACAACTTACAATAAAGTTTTTAGAGAAACATAAATGTCCGATTAAAGATGTGACAGAGTGGCTTTATAAAAATGATGGAGGTTGTGATTGTGCAGTTTTGGCTAATGTAGAAAAACAATTTGTAGTAAGAAAAATAATTTCTGAACTTGATTATAGAGATAAAGACGATGAAGAGTAAAAACATAATGCCACCTCTACAAGAAGTGGGATGGCATGTCGAAGAGGTATTGATGGAGTAGTGTAAAAAAATCTGAAGAATGCTATACTTTTAAAGTAGGTTGGATACTTTATGATATGAATTAGTTGTTGCATGATTTACAACAACTGATGTTATAGTTATTATTTTATATTAAAGGCCAAATTATGTACTTGATTATGGTTCATTTTGGGAACTCAATATAATTCAAAATATTAAAAAGTGATGTGATTAATACATATTAGAGAAAATAAATATCGAAATGTATCATAAGATATGTGAAAGTGATATGTATAGATCAAATTTGAATAGTATTAAATATTTTTTAAATTTGTGGTACTATTTTGGTAATAAGACGTGCTGTAAATAAAAATAATCAGAAGATACTAAGATAAAATTAATATAAATGTAGACTTAAAAGTACTTATTAAAATTAAAATATTTTAATGCTTATCATACGTTGGTAACTAATTATTGATACCAATAAAATGATACCAGTTTGATACCATTAGCTTGTAAATGATGTAGAAATAGTATAAAATATATACGAAAAAGGACAGAAAAGACGATTTTATTAAGCAAATATGTTTAGTAAAACTATGGATGTGAAGAGTTTGAATAGTTGGAATCAAACTGTAAAGCCTTTAATTACAGGGTTTTGCAGTTTTTTTATTATTTACAGATTTCATTATATTTTTATCTCTTTTTGGTAAATGGCAGTGTGCTAATTTCTTGTGTAATTCGCAATATTTTGTGTAATTTATTGTATCGAAGATTAAAAGTTAATTCTCTAGTAACTTCAGGTGTTTGCATATAAATGTCCATAAGTTTCCAATATGATTTGTATCTTCGCACATGTTCAAACTGTCCTTTGAAAGAAATTTAAAAAAATGAGAAAATTTCTGTTTTTTATAATCGTTGTAATATGTGTGATATAATAGGACGGACATCATGTAAATTAACATGATATTTTGATAAGGAGCACAGTAAAAAAACATAATGTGTGTGTACTTTTCTAATTGATACATTTAGCAAGTAATTAAGCCATGACAAAAGATATATTTCATCTAGCATAAGTTTTATATAAAATCATCATTAATAATTTAAAATGGATGTTGAAGTAGTGTAGAAATAGTTTGTTAAAATAAATCTAAAATCAGTTTGGATTAGTATTTTATGAAAAATTTGAAGAAAGGAAAGACAGTTTCTTCTTTGGATTATTACTTTATTAATTATCTGAACATTTCTAGAATGAATTAGAAACTGATTAATTAAAATTTATTCTTATCAAAATTGATATTTATATAGACAATTTTTTTTGTGAAATAGTAAAAATGTTGTCTTTAGAAAATAGAATGTTATAATTTATTACATGAAGTGATAAATTTTGATAAAAAGTATTTTATTTAAAATTTATAGAAATTAAATTTCATTATTGGGAGATTATATAACTATAAAATTTATAAAAATAAAGTA
>ENA-OPBF01000175-OPBF01000175.1-human-gut-metagenome-genome-assembly--contig:-NODE-175-length-56191-cov-5.803620_pt1 | contig 56191 bp, 44 predicted proteins | sample MGYA00241067_ERZ501450 | MGnify/ENA primary metagenome ERZ501450 (study PRJEB25962, sample SAMEA2042516) | human gut metagenome | biome: human gut; feature: human-associated habitat; material: faeces... | reverse complement strand
GACCGTAAGAATTATTTCTATCCGGATAATCCGCAGAACTATCAGATTTCACAGCTCTATCTGCCAATCGCGAGAGACGGCTATGTAGAGATTGAAGTCGGAGAGCAGAAGAAAAAAGTCCGTATCCATGAGATGCATATGGAAGAGGATGCCGGAAAGCTGATCCATGATGAGTGGGAGGACTGCTCTTTAGTAGATTATAACCGAAGTGGGGTTCCGCTGATCGAGATTGTATCGGAGCCGGATATGCGTTCGGCAGATGAAGTCATTGCTTATCTGGAAAAATTGCGTATGATCTGCCAGTATCTGGGAGCATCGGACTGTAAGCTTCAGGAGGGATCCATGCGAGCAGACGTCAATCTTTCGGTTCGTGAAGTAGGTGCTTCTGAGTTTGGAACACGTACTGAGATGAAGAACCTGAACTCCTTTAAAGCGATTACACATGCGATCGAGGGAGAGAGACAGAGACAGATCGAACTTATCGAAGAAGGAAAGAAAGTCATTCAGGAAACCAGAAGATGGGATGATAATAAAGAATATTCTTATGCAATGCGTTCCAAAGAGGATGCGCAGGATTATCGCTATTTCCCGGAACCGGATCTGGTGCCGATCGTGATCAGTGATGAATGGATCCAGAAGATCAAAGACCAACAGCCGGAGCTGAGAAGTGAAAAACTTGCACGTTATGAGAAAGATTATGATATTCCACGTTATGATGCGGAGCTCATTACCGGAACGAAGAAGATGGCAGATCTCTTTGAGGCGACCTGTGCAATCTGCAACAAGCCGAAAAAGGTGTCCAACTGGCTGATGGTAGAAACCATGCGTCTGTTAAATGAAAACGGACAGGAGCCGGCAGATATTAAATTTTCACCGGAGAACCTTGCAAAACTGATCGAACTTGCAGACGCGGGAACCATCAACAGTTCTGTAGCAAAAGAGGTATTTGAAAAAGTATTTGCAGAGGATGTGGATCCGGAAAAATATGTAGAGGATCACGGACTGAAGACCGTCAACGATGAAGGTGCACTCCGCACACTTGCGGAAGAAGTGATTGCAAAGAATCCAAAGGCAGTGGAAGATTTCAAGGGTGGAAAAGAAAAAGCACTTGGCGCACTGGTTGGACAGATCATGAAGGCAATGAAAGGAAAAGCAAATCCGGGTATGGTTAATGAACTGCTCAGAGAGATGCTGAAATAGAAAAATAGAAATAAAAAAACGTCCGGTTATCACGGAGTAAAAAGTGATAATCGGACGTTTTTTATTACATATACTGTATCTGCTCTTTCGCCGGTTCCGATGCCGGATTTTCAAAGAATTTCTCTTTTTCCGTCACTTCCAGTACTTCTCCCTGATCCATGAAGATCACCTGATCGGCAATTCGCTTTGCCTGAGCCAGATTATGTGTGACGATGACGAAAGTATACTGGTCTTTCAACTCCAAAAGCGTTTCTTCGATTGCAATTGTATTCTTCATATCCAGTGCGGAGCACGACTCGTCAAGGAGCAGGATCTCCGGACCGGCACAGAGGCTTCGTGCGATAGCAAGACGCTGCTTCTGACCGCCGGATAATTTGAGGGCGGATTTTTTCAGTTGATCTTTGACCTCATCGTAGAGTTTTGCTTTCTGCAGAGACTCTGTAATTTTCTCAGCAATCTCTTTCTTATTACGGACACCGTGGTATTTCAGTACATAAGACAAATTCTTTTCGATACTGTGCGGGAAAGCGATCGGCTGTTGGAAAACCATGCCAACACGCCTTCTGAGTTTTTCTTTCGGAAGAGATTTGATGTCGGTTCCTTCTAAAGTAATTGTTCCTGAGAGATAGCCGCCTTCTTCTTCTACCATCCGGTTCAGGGTTTTCAGAAAAGTTGTTTTTCCGCAGCCGGACTGACCAACGATGGCTGTAATCTGTCCTTTCGGGATCGTCAGGCTGATTCCGTGAAGAATTTCGTGTTTTCCAAATCCACATTTTAGATTTTCTATATTCAGCATATCAGTTGTCCTTTCGTAGATAGGTGATAAATTTACATATTAACTGGATGATGAGTAGGAAGAGCATCAGTACAAATGCGGTTCCATAAGCATAATCCAGAGAAAATCCGTTGTTCACAAGGATATACAGGTGATATGGAAGTGACATGAACGGATCGGAGAGAGAATGCGGAACATCTGCCTGCATGACAGCTCCGGTGTATAAAATCGGTGCAACGGCACCCATGCCGTATGCCATTCCAAGCGCAACGGTTCCGAGAAGCTCTACAGAGCAGACCGGAAGGATCAATTTCCGGAGGGCATACTCACGGGAAAGTCCGAGACTTAGGGAGTTCTTCATATATTCACGCCCCTTCTCGTCCAGAATCTTTTCTGCTCGGATTGCAACAAAAGGAATGATCATTGCTGCAACACACAGTGCCGAACACAGAAGGCTGCGGTTAAGTCCAAAACGGTAGATCAGAAGCGTATATCCAACCAGCCCGAACAGGATCGAAGGGATTCCGGAAAGTCCGGTGATCGCCATATTTACAAGGACGGAAAATCGTTTTCCGGTGCTGTAAAATACAAGATAAATGGCAGCGCCGATACCAAGGACACCGCCGATCAGTGCGGAAAGTGCGCCAAGGTAAATGGAACCCATCAGTGCAGGATAGATACCGCCTGCAGTTCCAAGTGGAACACCGGCAGGCTTGTCCAGAAGGAAGGACAGGCTAAATACTTTTTTCCCTTTCCAGAAGACATAAAGGAAAAGGAAGAGTGTAACAACGATCACGCAAAGTCCGAGTATACTGAGAATCAGGCGTGTGAAAAATTTCTGCAGTTTAGTTCTCATGGGTGGCAAGCCTCCTTTTCAGAAGATAGCTGATACCGAGTACGATGAAAAGAATCACAAGCAGCACAGCATTTGCAACGTAAAGTACGGAGAGGTGAAGGCTTCCGTATTCAATACTTCCCATTTCCAGTGCGGTGAGGGCAGGAAGTGTCTGACCACGTCCAAGGAGTTTGGGATAAATCGGGGAATTACCGATTACCATCATGACGGCCATTGTCTCGCCAAGTGCGCGGCCGAATGCCATCATTGCACCTGCAATGATTCCCGGCCGGATTGCCGGAAGAATAAAATGCAGCAGGGTAAATTCTCTGGAGAATCCAAGTGTGATCGCACTGAACTCGTAAGTCTTTCGTGCAGTCTGTAAAGATTCATGACAGGTGGAAATAACGAATGGTAAAAGCATGATCCCCAGCACGATCCCGGCTGCCAGGATACATTGACCGGCTGCCATATGGAGGTGGGTGGCAAAGGCTTTTACAAGAACCGTAAGTCCGATAAATCCGAAGATGACGGACGGGATTCCTGCAACCAGATCGATGAACGCAAGGAATATGGATGCCACCTTTTTCGGAAGGTAATAGTCCAGAAAGCAGGCACAGGCAACGCCGAAGATGAGTGCGAGGACAACTGCGATCGCTGAGACATAAAGGGTACCGGCAATCGCAGGTAAAAGTCCGTACTGCGGTTTCTGACTGACAGGGCGCCATTCAGTGGTAGGCAGGAACATTTTGATTCCAAGCTGTGAAATGGCAGGAATACTTTCCTTCACAATATGGATCATCATGACTGCCATCAGTGCCGTTACGAGAAAGGCAGCCAGATAAATGATTCCTTTGCTGAATTTATCTGAAAGTTTCTTAAACATAGTAAATCCTTTCTAGGTATGATGCAGGACAGACAGCGCTGTCCGGATACAAATCAAAATTGACCCCTGGGATTAACCAGCGACATATAGCAAGAAAAAGGGGTGTGTCTTTGCACACCCCTTCAATATCGGAAGATTATTTCATAGGAATGAATCCCATATCTTCTACAGTTTTCTGTCCTTCATCACCAAGAACGTAATCAAGGAAAGCCTGCTGTACATCTGTCGGATCACCAGAACCTACAAGAAGAAGTGGTCTCTGGATGATGTAAGATCCATCAAGAATGTTTTCTTTTGTTGCAGCAACACCGTTTACTTTCAGTGGAGTTACTTTTCCTTCATTCTGGTTAGCAACACCAAATGAAGCATATCCGATTGCGTACTGGTTATCAATGATATCCTGAACAAGTTCACCCATAGAAGAAGCCTGGATCGCATCCGCTTTTACTTCTGTGTCACCCATGATATTCTTCTGGAATACTTCGTGAGCTCCACCGTTGATATCACGTGTAATAACAACAACTTCTTCGTCAGGAAGAGATGAGTCAAGATCTTTCCATGTAGCATATTCGCCGGAGAAAAGTCCTACGATCTGTTCCGTTGTAAGGTTATCAAGAACATCATTTACCGGATTAGCCGGGTTTACTGCGATCGTCAGAGCATCGATACCAACCTGGTATTCTTTTTCATCTTTGATTGCTTCTTTTTCTTCATCCTTTACGCTTCTTGCAACCATACCAAATGTTGCAGTTCCATCGATAACGGCTTTGGTTCCCTGTCCGGATCCGCCTGCTGAAACGTAGATTGCGATATCTTCTTTTGGAAGAGATGAATCATATGCATCCCATGTTCCATAAGTATCAAAGAAAGTAGTAGCCATAGAAGTGATAACCGGTGCTAAAGTAGAAGATCCGTTAAATAAGATCTGGTTACTTTCTGTATCGGCAGAAGCTTCTGTCTTTGCACCCTCTTCTTTTTTGCTGTCAGCAGAATCTGACTTGCTGCTTCCGCATCCTACTGCCATAGATGATACCATAGCAAGTGTAAGAGCGATTGATAAAAATCTCTTTTTCATTGTATGTATTCCTCCCTGAATAAAATTTACATATCTAAAATATAAATTTAACATTCTTTTAATAAAATGTATGTTGCATGGACAACATTTTTTATAGATAATTTACATGAATGATATAGAATATATCTATACACTAAATATCTATGGAAGGAATGGGAAAGCCATGCTATACTGTACATACGAATATGTGTTTGGTTTTTATTCTACGGGAACTTCCTGTGAAATAAAAGGTATTGCGTGCTATAGGTGCACATTTTTTAAATTATGGAGGAATTCATGACGGAAGAAATTAAAAAGCTGATCATTTATACAAGAAAAATGAAGAAAAGGGAGCCGTTGTACCGGGACTACCCGGAGGAGTTCCGGGAAGAAATCCGGGGATATCTGGAAAGCAACCATATTTCCAGACTCTATGCACATCAGGTTGAGATGTTTGAGAAGGTCAGAGCCGGAGAAAATGTGGTTATTACGACTTCGACGGCAAGTGGAAAGACGCTTGCCTTTCTGCTCCCGGTATTGCAGAAAATTCTGGAAGACCCGCTGACACGTGCGATTTTTATTTACCCGACCAAGGCACTGGCAAGTGACCAGTACCGTGCGATGCAGTCGATTTTGAAATTTTTCGGAGAGGGAAGAGTTTCAGCAGGCGTGTACGATGGAGATACTAAACCTGCCGAGCGGACAAGGATCCGCAAGAGTGCAAATATTATCCTGACCAATCCGGAGATGCTGAACTCGGCATTCCTTCCGAATCACAGCAATTACGGGTTTGACGCGATTTTTGCAAATTTACGATATGTAGTGATCGATGAGCTTCATTCTTACCGCGGTGCTTTCGGAGCACATCTGGCAAATATTTTCCGGAGAATGCACCGGATTTGCCGGTATTACCATTCGAATCCGCATTTTCTGTGCAGCTCCGCGACGATCGCTAATCCGGTAGAGCTTGCCGAAAAGATCTGTGGAAGCGGATTTACGCTGATTGACCGGGATGGATCGCCGGCACCGGAGAAGGAATACTGTATTATCCAGCCGCCGGAGATCAAGGGGAATAATGACAAAGTATACGGAAGGATTGCGGCGTCAACCGTAGCAGCCGGACTGATACCGGAGCTGGTGGAAGAGGATCATCATTTTATCACCTTTGGACGATCCAGAAGAAATGTAGAAGTTATTCTAAAAGAAGCAAAGGATAAATTAGATGCTGCCGGATTTCTTGGAATGGCGCGGGTGGGCGGCAAGAATCCGGCAGATCTGATCGCAGGATACCGTGGCGGTTATACCCCGCTGGAGCGAAAAGAGATTGAGCGGAAGATGACGGAGGGAGAACTGACCGGGCTGGTATCGACGAATGCACTGGAGCTTGGGATCGACATCGGAAAGCTGGATGCAACTGTGATCGTCGGTTATCCGGGGACAAGGGCGTCCTTCTGGCAACAGAGTGGACGTGCCGGACGAAGCGGCAGTGCCTGTGTCAATTATCTGATCCTGGAAAATGAACCGTTTGACCAGTACATTGCCATCGATCCGGAATGGCTGTTCTCAAGAGAAAGTGAAAATGCGATCGTGGATCCGGACAATCTTCTGATCGAGCTTGCACATCTGCGCGCAGCGGCTGCTGAGATGCCACTTTCACTGGATGATATTGCGCTTTTTCCGGATCTTGGAGAAATGATCCCGGTGCTTTTAAGCGCCGGAGAAGTAAAAAGCCTTGCCGGAAGATTTGCCTGGGCGGGACCTGCATTTCCGGCAGGGGATTACAGCCTGCGTAATATTGACAAGACCAGGTTCAAGCTGCTCGCGCAGGAGGATGGACATGAGATCACGGAGATGGACGAATCCCAGGCATACCATGAGATCCATCCGGGTGCTGTATATATGCATGATGGTGCATCCTATGAGATCACGAAGATGGATCTGGTCAGCCGGACAGCTTACGCCATTCCGTTTACAGGGGATTATTATACGGTACCGGCAGGACAGGAAGAGACGCGTATCCTGCATGTATTTCAGGAGGACGCTTACCAGAGGACGGAAATCCGTTTTGGAGACATCAATGTAAACGAAATCATTGCCATGTACAAGAAACTGCAGTTCCATAACCATCAGAATCTGGGCTATGTGACGCTGACACAGCCGCTTCAGAAGGATTATGGCACGGAAAGCACCTGGCTTACGATGCCGGAGAATGTTGTCAGAGTCTACCGGAGTCTTCTTTTGCCAAATCGGATGGGAGAGCTGGTGCTGAACAATCATTTTGACGGAATGCAGTATGCGATCAAGAATGCGGTAATGATGGTGACGATGACGGAACGGGATGATATCGATGTGACCATGTCCAACAATGCGACCATTCCGGATGAGTTCCGGGAGGAAAAGGTGTCCCTCTTCATTTATGACAAATATGAGGGCGGACTTGGTTATTCGGAGAAGATCTATGATCTGATTCCGGAAATTCTGGAAAGTGCGATTAAAATGGTCAGCGGCTGTCCGTGTGAGGATGGCTGTCCGGCATGCGTAGGTGACTACAATCTGGATAAGAAGACGGTTCTGTGGGGACTTGATAATCTTCTGGAAGAGAGCGAACCGCCGGTTTATCTGAAGAAAAATATCAAAGAGCCACAGCCTGTGATCCGGAAAGAATTTTCTTTCTTCAATCTGCCGGATGAGTGGGAGAAGGTCTGTTATGCCGTGGTCAAAAATGGCGAAGCAGGCGGGCAGTTCCTGAAGACCATTAAAAAAGTCAGTACAGAAGGACACAAGCTGATCCTGACGATGGAAAATGAATTTTATGCAAAATGGCTGATGGAGCCGGATAACCTCCAAAGTCTGACCAATACCTTGCGGTATCATGTGATCTGTCCGGCGGATATGCAGATCCGGGTACGGTATGAAGCAAAAATGGATGAGCAGGAGAAAAAAGAACGACAGAAGAAGAGAGACCGTTTGCAAAGGCGATATGATGAACAGCTTGGAAATGAATAATATAGAAGAAATAAAAACTTTAAATTCTTACCAGCAGGAGGCGGTGCTGGATGAAAGCCCGGCATGTCTGGTAAATGCAAATGTAGGGAGCGGAAAGACAACAGTGCTGATCGAGAAAGTGCGGCATCTGCATGAGAAAAAGCAGGTTTCGTATGAGAAAATGGCAGTGCTTACCTTTACCAATAAGGCGGCAGATGAGATCGCAGAACGTCTATCCAGAAAAGAAGCAGAGCTTACGGAAGAAGAACTGTGGGGATTTGGAACCTTTCACAGTGTTGCCTTAAGGATTCTGCGAAGATTTCTTCCGGAAAAGGCAGAAGACGGAACAAAATTGGAAGAATGGAACCGGGAATTTACCGTTATCACACCGGAAGATGAAATGGAAATGGTGCTTGCCATCGCAAAAGAAGGCGGTTATAAGATCAAATACCAGAACCGTCTGAAAAAGCGGATGGAAGAGGATTACGCGGCATATCGGAAAGGAAGAACACAGGGAAAATACAAAGATGATCTGTTTCGGGTCTTTCCGCTTCTTGAGAAGGCAAAAAGACAGCAGAATAAAATGTCCTTTGCAGATCTTCTGGAAGAAGGAACGCAGGTGGCAAAAGAGCAGGAAGAGGTGCTGGATCTTAAGTGGATCATTGTCGATGAGGTACAGGACAGTGACGAAAAACAGCTGAAATTTCTGGAGGCGTTAAAAGGCACACAGACCCACTTTTTTGCGGTGGGGGATCCGAATCAGGTGATCTACAGCTGGAGAGGAACCGGACCGAATATGTTCTTCCTGATCAAGCACAGATTTGGCGCAAAAGAACTGACTCTGCCGGTTAACTACCGGTCCGATGAAGTGATCCTGGAAGCGGCGAACCGTTTTCTTCAGTTTGGAGGAAAGATTGAGGGAAGTGGCGAAAGAGGGGAGAAGATTCTGGTAAGGAATCATTATGATCCATTTATCGAGGCAGAGTATCTGACAGAGCGGATCCGTGAGCTTCATGAGCAGGGATTTCCTTACCGGGAGATTGCGGTTTTCTACCGGGTGCAGAAGCAGGCAGAGATTCTGGAAAAAGTATTTGAAAGAGCAGAACTTCCTTATGTTCTTCCGACAAAACAGAAAGAGGATGAGGATCCGGTTCCGGAAAGACCTCATATGATCCGGGAGTATGTTGCAGAAGGGAAACTGAATGCGGTTTCGGGCGAACATACGATGGAAAAAGCGGCAGATACAGAACGACAGACGGAGGAAGAAGACGCAGTTCATCTTATGACACTGCACGCCTCAAAAGGTCTGGAATTTGACTATGTATTCATCATTGGAATGAATCAGGGACTGATCCCGCTTCGCTGCAAAAGCATAGAACAGGAAGAAGAGGAGCGCCGTCTGTTCTTCGTAGGACTGACCCGTGCAAGGAAGAATCTGGAACTTTCCTATTATACAAATCCGACGATCCCGGGGACATATGAGACACCAAGCAATTATCTGCGGATGCTGCCGGAGGAGCTGCTCGACTGGGAAGAAAAGCCGGGAAGTGAGTCGCGGAAAGCGAATCTGCAGAAACTGCGGAAAGATACGCGGGAGCTGATCAGGGAGAAAAAGCAGGAGGAAGAAGAACAGAAAGAAACACGGAAGCCAGAGCGAAAAGGCAGACATCCGAAGTACGGGGAAGGGGAGATTATTTCTGAGGACGAGATGATGATCGAACTGGAATTTCCGGGATATGGAAAAAAACAATTTCTGAAAGCATTTGGCGAAGTGGAAGTTTTGAAAGGCTTATAGAAAATGGCAATACAAATTGTTTGCTGAAAGAATTTATCAATAAAATATTTTTTCATGAAAGGGCATATGGGAGTGAATTTTTTTTCACCTCTATATGCCTTTTAAAAGAAAAGTGAATATTTATTCATAGAATTATCGCGATAATTTTATTATAATTTCAATAAATTTTATGAATATTTTATTTATTTCTAAGGAGGTAGCAATATGGATGCTATGAAAATCGCCAACAGTATACCGATGTGGATCGCCTGTGGAATCCCGGTAATACTCGTTATCGCACAGGCCCTGATCTTTGCAAAAAAATCTTATTCGGCAGGAAAGAAGATCGGACTTACAGAAAAGCAGATGAAGAACGCAATCAAGAGCAGCGCGATCACTTCCATTGGACCATCTATTGTAATCTTAAGTGGAATGCTTTCCCTTCTGATCACTGTTGGAGGACCGATGGCGTGGATGAGACTTTCCCTGATCGGTTCCGTTATGTTTGAATCTATCGCAGCAGGTTTTGGTACTGCATCAGTTGGTGTACAGCTTGGAGCAGATACACTGACACCACTGGCACTTGATATGGCAGTATGGACCATGATCCTTGGATCGATCGGATGGATCATCTTTGCAACTATTTCTGCAAGCCGTATGGACAAGGTACAGCACAAAATTTCAGGTGGAGATCCGGCAAAACTGATGGCAATTTCAAGTGCGGCTATCATTGGTGCATTTAGTTCAATGTCATCTTCTCATCTGATCAAGCTGAATAAAAACTCAGTTGCCTGCGTACTTGGAGCTGTATTTATGGCAATACTTTTAACCATTTCAGAAAAAAAGAATATCAAGTGGCTGAAAGAATGGAATCTTACGATTTCAATTCTGGCAGCAATGATCATCACAGCCGTGATTTAAAGGAGGAGCGAACATGGAAAAAAAAGATTTTTATGAAGGCGAATATATGCCGCAGATGCATAAGATTGGTAAACTTACCGGATTGCTTGGAGCTGTATTATCTTTCCTGCCGGCACTTGTACTGGCAGTTGTGTACGGACTTCTTCCAAAACCTGCTGCACTTGCCACCGCATTTATTTCTGCAGCAAGTGCATTTGGATTTCTCTGGGTTGTAGAACCGATTTCTTACTTTACCGTACTTGGTCCGGTAGGTACATACATGGCATTTTTGTCAGGAAATATTTCCAATATGCGAGTTCCTTGTGCCGGTATGGCTCAGGTCGCAGCTGACGTTGAACCAGGAACAGAAAAAGGTTCGATCGTTTCAGTAATCGGTATGGCGACATCCATCGTCATCAACGTATCTGTGCTGACGATCGGAGTTATCCTCGGGAGCTCTGTACTTTCAGCAATGCCGGCAAGTGTGATAGAGGCATTGAATTATCTGCTTCCGGCACTGTTTGGTGCCCTGCTTATGCAGTTTGGACTGAAAAGAATCAAATTTGCAGGTGGTATGCTTGCATTTGCAATTCTCATCGGTATTGCAATTAACGCAGGTCTTTTCAACTGGCTTCCGGGAGCAGCAAACTATCTGACAACTCTTGCAAGTGTATTTGTAGCAATCGGTGTAACACTTGCAACTTATGGAAAGAAAAAAGAAGCCGGAAAGTAAGAATAGTGTATAATTGGATGGAAAAGGAGAGGTAGATATGACGAAAAAAGAGATGCTTGGGCAGATGGAGGAACTTAGGTCTACCTGCGTGGACATCTGCACTAATTTATGGAATAATCCTGAGAGTGGCGGGAATGAGCAGAAGTCAGCGGATATGATCCGTGAGCTTCTTCATCATGAAGGATTTGTGATTGTAAATGAAGAACATCTTCCACATGCGTTTTATGCAGAATATGGAAGTGGCAAACCGGTGATCGCTGTTCTTGGAGAATATGATGCGCTTCCGGGACTTTCCCAGAAATGCCAGATCACGAAAGAGCCGGTAACACCGGGAGCAGCAGGACATGGATGTGGACATAACCTTCTGGGCGCAGGGGCTGTGACAGGAGCGATCATGATCAAACGGTTTCTTGAGCAGGAAGGAATTCCGGGAACCTTAAGATTCTATGGATGCCCGGAAGAAGAATTGCTAAGTGGAAAAGTAAAAATGGCATATTATCATATGTTTGACGGATGCGATATGGCACTGAGCTGGCACCCGATGTCTGCAAACATGATTTATGATGAAGGATATCTGGCGAGTGCATCTGCGAAGTTTTATTTCAAAGGAAAAACTTCACATGCAGCATTTGCACCGGAAAGAGGGCGGAGTGCGCTTGACGCAGTGGAACTTATGAGTGTAGGCGCCAACTATTTAAGAGAGCATGTAGTTGACAAGGCAAGAATCCACTATACTACAGACAGTGGCGGATTTTCACCGAATATCGTGCCGGATAAAGCAAGTGCATGGTATTTTACAAGGGCTCCGCACATCAGCGATGTAAAAGACATTCTCCGCAGACTGACACTTGTGGCAAAAGGTGCTGCAATGATGACAGAGACGGAGGTTGAGACCAAAATTGAATATGGCTGCTGCGATATGGTCAGCGAAAAATCATTTGCAGATCTGACATGGAAGAATCTGCAGGAGGTCGGAACACCAACTTATACGGAAGAGGAAATGGAATTTGCAAGACAGTTGCAGGCTACCGTTGATCCGGCTATCAAAGACAGAGATCAGAGAATGTATGAAGCAAAAGAAAAGGCATTAGCAGATGGTGTTGTTTCCAGAAATGCCTGGGAAAAAGCACCGCTTACTGCTTCTTCGGACAGTGGAGATGTGAGCCAGATGATGCCGATGAACCTCTTTACTGCAGTTTGCTGGCCGGTTGGTGTTGCACCGCATACCTGGCAGAGCTGTGCATCTGCCGGAAGCACGATCGGACAGAAAGGTACATTTTACGCAGCAAAAGTCATTGCAGCAACAGCATATGACCTGTATACACAGCCGGAACTGCGAAAAGAAATTCAGGACGAATTCGATGCGCAGGACAGAGAACCATATGCACCGATGTATGACGGTGAATAAAAACAAGAAAAAGTAAAGAAAAAAGATCCCGGAGCCGTGAGGTTTCCGGGATTTTTATGAGGAAAAAAAGTAAGTGTGTGACTGGATTTGACAAGAATTTTCATGAATGTTACACTGAGAAAATAGGAGAAAAACAGACTGTGTGAGGGGGATAAGTGCAGTCAGGCAGGAGACAGAAATGGGTATCGCAATACAGGAATTATTATCGCAGGAATATTTTAAGGATTTTTACGTTCTGGCGGGGGCAAAGGGACTGCACCGTGAGATCCAGGGGATCACAGTTATGGAGGCACCGGATGCATTTCACTGGACAAAAGGGAAGGAACTGGTACTTTCATCAGGGTACGTTATTGCAAAGGAACCAGATTGTATTGAAAAAGCATTCCGGGAGGGAAGTATCCAGAAATCAGCGGGAATGATGATCAAAAGAGAACGATATCTGGAGAAAATACCGGAGGAAATACTGGAGCTTTTTGATCAGTATGAGGTGCCCCTTATCTCCATGCCATTTTCAGCACCATGGATGGAAGTGATGAGCCAGATTAATACTGCTGTGCTGAACCGGACCATACGCAGGCTGCGGATCAATACCAGTCATATGACATTTCAGATGTCGAATTTTTCATATAAAGAGCAGAAGATCAAGCGGATCTTGCAAGCGATGGAGGCTGAGATGGGTTTCCCGGCATTTTTATATGATTTTGTAGAAGAAGAGGCGTATTACAGTTCGATGAATTTTCAGAAGATAGCAAAAGGATTCGGACTTGAAACAGAGGATTTCTGGGAGCCGTCAATGCCGTATACCCGGCATACGCTTTGTGATTACATGGACATGGTGAGATACCGTCTTGTGAATCAGAGTCACCAGGAGGGACCGAGAATCAGCTGGATACGGGTCCCGATTTCTGTAAATGGAAGTGTACAGGCGTATTTTGCCGTGATGGAAGCGCGGGAATTCCTGGATTATTATGATGAGTACAGTATCCGGATTGCCTATCTGATGCTGCAGGGATTATATGAGCAGATCGTAGCGGCACAGAACATGGGAAATATCGGATTTGAGAACTTTGTGTTATACGCTTTGAGTGCAACGGAAGATGATACACAGAAGATGATGTTTCAGGCGAATGTACAGGGAATTTCCATGAGTACAAAATACAGGTATGTATTGTTCCGGCGCGCGGACAATCAGGAAGAACTTCCAAACCGGAGAAAAGAGATCCTTGAGGCTTACAGGAAAAGCAGTCTGATCAAATATGCCAGAATCGCAATGATCGGAGAAAATGTGGGAATTCTTTTTTTGGAGGACAGAGAAGAAGACTGGGAGAAAGGTCATATCCTTGCACTTCTGGAAGAATTCCGGAGAAGAGTTCTGAAGAGCTGTCCGGAGACGGCACTGGAATTTGGTTATTCACTGGATGCCGCTTCTCTTGGACGTATCCGTCAGAGCATAGAGAAATGCCAGAAAGCACTGAATATGGGAAAAATGATTTATCCAAGCCTTTTTGCATGGGAGTATTCTCAGCTTGGTGCACTTGCATGGCTGGATATTCCGGAAGAAGAGCTTACTCATATGCTATCGGCTTACAGTGTACTCCTGAAAGATGAAAAGAATATCGAGCTTTTAAAGACTTTAAAAGTATATCTGGAAAATAATATGAACTACAGCGCAACAGCTGAAAAATTATATGTACATATCAATACGATCAGGAAGAGGATCGACAAGGTAAACGAACTTCTGCAGATTGACTGGAGCGATAATATTGCACGGATGAATGCAGAGCTTTTACTGCGCTTTTTGAATCTGGAAGAAAAAATTTAACGTTTCCTTGAACAAGAATTGATGATTTTCAGGGCAAAAGATGATACAATATATATTGTGTGAAAAAAAAGACAAAAAGGGAGATGCCTATGCCAAAGAAACAGAAGGCAAAGATAAAGCAGAAAAATAAGTGCCCTGAAAAGCTGATCCGGACAGAGGCTGCAAAAGAGATTGCAGAGATAGACCGTTCGCTTCAGGATCAGAAGTATCAGCTCAGATGCAGAGCTGCAATCGATCTTCTTACAGCAAAGCTGAATATGATAAATGCAGATCTTTCGCGCAAGAAACGCCATGTTGTGATCAACCAGATCAGCAGTAGAGTGAAGACGGCAGAGAGTATTTATACAAAACTGATCCGGAAAGGCCTGGAGCCGGATTTTGACACGGCAAGAGCAGAACTGAAGGATTTGATCGGAATCCGCGTGGTCTGTCCATTTGAAGATGAAGTGTACGAGGTCGCAGACCGTCTGAAAGCGCAGGGAGATGTACAGATCATCCGTGAGAAAGATTATATTAAGAATCCCAAAAAGAACGGATACAAGAGTCTTCACATGATCGTGGAGGTCCCAATTTATTCATCCAAAGGACCACTGAAGGAAAAGGTGGAGATCCAACTCCGTACGGTGGCAATGGATTACTGGTCTGTGCTCGAGTACCAGATATTTTATAAGAAGACAGAGAATGAAGAGGTTGCAAAGGAATTAAAAACCTATGCAGATGAAATTTCTGAGCTGGATGCAAAAATGCTGAAACTCAGGGATAAGATTGAAAAAATGTAGTAGAAACACAGGGAAAGAATGTGCGAAGGCGCATTCTTTTTTTGATACAATCAGGAAATCAATTGCATAGGCATTCCAGTTAGGTTATAATCTAGTACAGTATGGACAGATAAATTACAGAATGGATATGAGGAAATACCATGAAAATGATCAAGACAGATAAACTTGTATTTGAATATGCAAAGCGTGACGAAGAAGGTAATATTATAGGGAAAAGCCGCGCTATTGATGAGGTATCGCTGGATATCGAGCCGGGACAGTTTATTGCGATCCTGGGGCATAATGGCTCTGGGAAGTCTACACTTGCAAAGCATATGAATGCCCTGCTGGTTCCGTCTGACGGAACCATGTGGGTAGACGGAATGGACACGAAGGAAGATGAACATCTGTGGGATGTACGTCAGAGCGCCGGAATGGTATTCCAGAATCCGGATAATCAGATCATAGGAACGGTCGTTGAGGAAGACGTGGGATTTGGTCCGGAGAACCTGGGCGTGCCGACAGAGGAGATCTGGCAGAGAGTGGAAGATAGCCTGAAAGCGGTTGGGATGATTGAATACCGTCACCATTCACCGAATAAATTGTCCGGGGGGCAAAAGCAGAGGGTTGCGATCGCCGGTGTCATGGCAATGCGTCCAAAGTGTATTGTACTGGATGAGCCAACTGCGATGCTGGATCCGAATGGAAGAAAAGAAGTACTTCGAAGTGTGATGGAGCTGAGAAAAAGAGAACACATTACAGTGATTCTGATCACCCATTATATGGAAGAGGTTGTAGATGCAGACCACGTATTCGTAATGGATCACGGTCATGTGGTAATGCAGGGAACACCGAGAGAAATCTTTTCACAGGTGGATACTTTAAAGCACTACAGACTGGATGTGCCGCAGGTGACGATCCTTGCTGATGAACTGAGAAAAAGAGGACTTGATATTCCGGCGGGAGTTTTGAAGAAGGAAGAATTGGTGGAGATATTATGTCGATTAAATTAGAACATATCAATTATGTATACAGTGAAGGAACTGCATATGAAAAGCATGCGCTGAAGGATGTATCCCTGGAAATCCCACACGGTGAATTTGTCGGGATCATTGGTCACACCGGCTCCGGTAAATCGACACTGATCCAGCATCTGAACGGACTGATCAAAGCGACAAGCGGAGCACTTTATTACAACGGAGAGAATATTTACGGAGAAAACTATAACTTACGTGAGCTGCGAAATCAGGTCGGGCTGGTCTTTCAGTATCCGGAGCATCAGCTTTTTGAGGTCAATGTACTTCAGGATGTCTGTTTTGGACCGAAGAATCAGGGACTTTCACCGGAAGAATGTGAAAAGCGGGCAAGAGAGGCGTTGCAGCTTGTTGGTCTCAAAGAAAAATATTTCGATCATTCCCCGTTTGATCTGTCAGGCGGGCAGAAAAGACGTGCAGCGATCGCAGGTGTACTGGCAATGCGTCCGAAGGTACTGGTTCTGGATGAACCGACTGCAGGACTGGATCCGAAGGGAAGAGATGAGATCCTGGATCAGATTGCCTATCTGCACGAAAAAGCAGACATGACTGTCATTCTAGTTTCCCACAGTATGGAAGATATTGCAAAATATGTGGATCGTATTATTGTGATGAATAAAGGCAGCGTCATGTTTAATGATGTGCCAAAGAAAGTGTTTGCACACTACAAAGAACTGGAGAGTGTGGGACTTGCGGCACCACAGGTAACGTACATCATGCATGCGCTGAAGGAAAAGGGAATGGATGTTCCGACAGATGCAACCACGATAGAAGAAGCAGCGGATGGCATTATGAAAGCACTGAAGAAGGAGAGGGCAGCCAAATGATTCGAGATATAACGATTGGACAATATTATCCGGCTGACAGCCGTATCCATAAGCTGGATCCGCGTGTGAAGATTGTATGCACACTGCTGTATCTGATTTCTCTTTTTACATTTAAAAGTATTTTGGGATATGTACTTGCGACTGTGTTCCTGTTTGGATGCATTAAGCTGGCGAAGGTACCGTTTAAATTCATTGTCAGAGGACTGAAGCCAATTATTATTCTGCTTCTGATCACAGTAGGTTTCAACTTATTTCTGACACCGGGTGGAAAGACACTGGTCCATGTGGGTTTTATCAAGATCACGGAGTACGGCTTAAGCACAGCGGTTTATATGGCGATCCGGCTGATTTATCTGATTATGGGATCCTCACTTATGACACTGACAACTACACCGAATTCACTGACAGATGGTTTGGAGAAGCTTCTTCACCCATTGAATAAGCTCCATGTACCGGTACATGAGATTTCGATGATGATGTCGATCGCACTTCGTTTTATTCCGATCCTTCTGGAGGAAACGGATAAGATCATGAAGGCACAGATTGCCAGAGGTGCGGATATGGAAAGTGGAAATCTGATCCAGAAGGCAAAGGCAATGATTCCGATCCTGGTTCCGCTCTTTGTATCCGCATTTCGCCGTGCCAATGATCTTGCAATGGCAATGGAAGCAAGATGTTATCGCGGTGGTAATGGCAGAACCAAGATGAAACCTCTGATTTATAAGAGTGCTGACCACATGGCATACCTGATTACGATCCTGTATGTTGTGATCACATTTGTTGTTGGAAGATATGTTCCATTCAAGCTGTGGATCTTTTAAGGAGTCATAAGATGAGAAGAATCAGATTAACAGTGGCTTATGATGGAACAAATTATTGTGGCTGGCAGATCCAGCCAAATGGAATTACGATCGAGGAAGTGCTGAATAAGGCAATCTGTAAGCTCACCGGAGAAGAGATTCAGGTGATAGGGGCGAGCCGGACGGATTCCGGGGTTCATGCAAGAGGAAATATTGCTGTGTTTGACACGGAAAGCAGGATACCGGCAGAACGTTTTTCTTATGCCCTGAATCAGCGTCTTCCGAAAGATATTGTAGTTGTAAAATCAGATGAGGTGGATCTTAACTGGCATCCACGTTATCAGGATACTCTGAAAACCTATGAATATCATATCATCAATACGAAAGTGCCGATTCCGACAGAGAGGCTTTATAATTACTTTGTAAGTTTTGACCTGGACGTGGGGCAGATGAGACGTGGAGCGGCTTATCTGGAAGGAGAACACGATTTTGCACCATTTTGCTGTATCCGTACTAATGCAAAGACAACGGTGCGGACAATCACGGATTTGCAGATTCTGCAAAGCGGAGAGCATATTACGATCCGGATCACGGGAAATGGATTTTTGTATAACATGGTGCGCATCATAGCCGGGGTACTGGTGCGTGTCGGAAGAGGATTTTACGAACCGGAAAAGGTAAAGGAACTTTTGGAAGGCGGAGAAAGAACCAGGGAAGCGGTCACGGCACCGCCGCAGGGACTCTGCCTGATGGAAATCAGCTATCAGAATGAAGAATAGTGCATGAGTCTGCTTTTTAGGCAGGCTCATTTTTTTACAGGAAATTCCGAATAGAAGGTACTACATATCGGAGAAATTTTACAATAGAAAAACTCTATAGAGAAGTCGGTCTATCCGGATAAACAATAAGTAAAACAGGCAGTTTTATTGAAGAAATATTATGAAAATGTTATTCTAATAACCAGAGGCATTTTGGAAAAACAGCATAGAAACAGGATGTCATTAAAGAGAGAAAAGGGAAGAAATATGAATTATGTAGGAATTGATATCGGATCAACAGCATCCAAGGTTGTTGTTGAAGGAGATAAGAAAGAACATTTCGTACTGCCGACAGGATGGAGCAGCAAAGAGACTTGCGAAAAGATCAAGAATAAGCTGCTTGAGATGGGGGTAGATGTTACCTCAGATGATACAAAGGTAGTTGCTACAGGATATGGAAGAATCGCAGTTGATTTTGCAGATCATGTAATTACAGAGATTACCTGCCATGCCAGAGGTGGTCGTGAACTTGCAGGGGGGGACTGTTCGATCATTGATGTGGGAGGACAGGATACGAAGGTGATCATTGTACAGAATGGAATGGTATCCGATTTCCAGATGAATGATAAATGTTCGGCGGGAACAGGAAAGTTTCTGGAGATCATGGCGAACCGCCTGGGTGTTACGATCAATGAATTATTTGATATGGCGGCAGCAGGAGAAGTTATTCCGATCAGCTCACTTTGTACGGTATTTGCCGAATCTGAGGTGATTAACTATATCGGAGAAGGAAAAAAGCGTGAAGATATTGCGGCCGGAGTTGTAGATTCTGTTGCCAATAAAGTAGTGCAGCTTGCGCAGAAAAAGGAACTTGGAGACAGAGTGATCCTGACCGGAGGACTCAGTCACAGCATTTATTTCACAGGAATCCTGTCAGACAAGCTGGATCAGAAAGTGGAATCAGAAGAGTTTGGCCGTTTTGCGGGGGCATACGGGGCAGCACTTCTTGCCAGAGAAAAAAAGGATAAAAGGAGATAATGAAAATGGAACTGATTAAAGATTTACCAGAGGTATTTGAGGAATTCGCAGAGCAGAGACAGAAATCGTTTCTGGCTGTCAAGGAGTTAAAAGAGAAAGGGGTTCCGGTTGTTGGATCGTACTGTACATACTTCCCGAAAGAGATTGCAATGGCGATGGGGGCAGGATGCGTAAGCCTTTGCTCAACTTCTGATGAGACAATTCCGGAAGCAGAGAAAGATCTTCCGAAGAACCTCTGTCCGCTGATCAAATCAAGCTATGGATTTGCAAAGACAGACAAATGTCCGTTCTTCTATTTCTCAGATGTAGTAGTTGGGGAAACAACCTGTGATGGTAAGAAGAAGATGTATGAATATATGTCAGAATTCAAAGATGTATTTATTATGGAACTTCCGAATAGCCAGAGAGAACCGGGACTTCAACTCTGGAAAGGCGAGATCATCCGTTTCAAGGAATATCTGGAACAGAAATTTGGCGTGACGATCACGGAAGAGCAGATCCGTGAAGCTGTAAAGACAGAGAATCAGGCACGTCGATCCTTAAAGAAACTTTATGAAGTAATGAAATATGATCCGGCTCCGATCAAAGGACAGGATCTGTTCAAAGTTCTGTACGGAAGCACCTTCAAATTTGACCGTTCCCTGATCCCGGGTGAAGTGGATGCTCTTACTGCGAAGATTGAAAAAGAATATGCAGAGGGCAAGAGAGAAGAGAAGAAACCACGTATCCTGATCACAGGATGCCCAATCGGAGGAGCAACTGAAAAAGTAATCCGTGCCGTAGAAGACAACGGTGGTATTGTTGTAACTTTTGAAAATTGCAGCGGTGCAAAATCCATTGACAAGCTGGTAGACGAGGACGCGGAAGATATCTACGATGCAATCGCAAGAAGATACCTCAGTATTGGATGTTCTGTTATGACTCCGAACCCGAATCGTCTGGAGCTTCTTGGAAGACTGATCGACGAATATCAGGTAGACGGTGTGGTAGATATGATCCTTCAGGCCTGTCATACCTACAATGTGGAGACCAATACCATCCGCAAGTTTGTGACAGGTGAAAAGGGAATTCCGTATATCAGTGTGGAAACCGATTACTCTCAGGCAGACATCGGACAGCTGAACACCAGACTTGCTGCGTTTGTTGAGATGCTGTAAATGGAGAGTATGACGAAGAGAAATGCGTTTCAGTTCCGCAGGGCGAATGAGGAGGATCTTCCTGAAATTTGTCGTATAGTAAAGCTTGCCGGAGAAAGTGTTCCCGTGAAAGAATGGTTTGAGGCAGAGGATGAAGAATTTCTTGCAAAGCATATCCGTGAGGAAGGATTTACCCTTTTGGCAAAGAAAAATGGACAGACTGCAGCAATCATGATTGTCCGTATTCCCGGACTGGCAGAGGACAACCTGGGAGAATATCTGAAGATTTCCAGGGAAGAAATGAAGCGGGTTGCGCATCTGGAGATTGCTGTTGTAGTACCGGAGTATCAGGGATACGGACTGCAATATGAGCTTTTCTGTCAGTCAGAAGCAATCGTAAAAAATAAGCAGATGAGGTATCTGATGGCAACAGTTCATCCGGATAATATATACAGTTTTCGCAATATGGAAAAGCTTGGAATGAAGGCAGTTTTCGAGACAAAGAAGTATGGCGGGAAACGAAGATATGTTATGAGTAAAACATTAGAATCTTAGAAAGAAACGAAAGAGCTTATGGAAAATGTAATGGCACATTTTCCATAAGCTCTTTTTGAATACAAGTATGAATTGTAAAATGAGAAAGTTTCTTAACTAACAACTTCAATGTTGACATACTAACTTGTGGTAATATAAACTATTCTAAGTTAGAGAATACAAACAAGAGGAAACAGAATGAAATTCAAAAATAAAATCATTGTGGTCTGTCTGTGCGTATCTGTATTCGCGGGTGGATGCGGTCAAGGTGGTCAGAATACAACAAAGAGTAAAAATAGTGAAGGAACAGCCAGTTCGAAGGAAAGTACAGAACAAACCTCTCAGGATAATGAGGCATCAAAAGACATTTTTGCAATGGATACCTATATGACAGTGACAGCATATGGAGAAAAAGCACAGGATGCGGTGGATGCCGCTGAAGCAGAGATTGAAAGATTAGATACACTTTTATCAACGGGAAATGCAGGCAGTGAGATTGTAAAACTGAATGAACAGAAAAGTGCAACACTTTCAGAAGATGGCGGATATCTTGTGAAGCGCGCACTGGAACTGAATAAGGAAACGGATGGGGCATTTGATATCGCAATTTATCCGGTTATGGAGGCGTGGGGATTTCCGATACAGAATTTTCGTGTCCCATCAGCTGACGAACTGACAGGGCTTCTGAAGCATGTGGATGCAGCGAAGATCTCATACGATAAGGATACGAGAGAAATCTCTTTTGAAGATGACCAGATGAAAATCGACCTTGGAGGAATTGCAAAAGGCTATACTTCTTCGCGGATTATGGATATTTTCAAAGAAAACGGGATTACAAGTGGTCTGGTAAATCTGGGTGGAAATGTACAGGCACTCGGAACCAAGACAGACGGAAGTAACTGGCGGGTTGCGGTACAGAGTCCGGACGACACAGAGGATTATCTGGGAGTTTTATCCATTCGGGATAAAGCGGTGATCACATCTGGTGGATATGAACGCTATTTTGAACAGGATGGTGTGACCTATCATCACATTATTGATCCAAAGACCGGATATCCGGCAGAGAACGGACTGGTATCTGTCACGATCGTAAGCTCGGACGGAACCCTTGCAGATGGGCTTTCCACCTCCCTTTTTATCATGGGAGAAGAAAAAGCGGCAGAGTTCTGGAAGGCGCACAGTAATGAGTTTGAGGCGATCTTTGCGACAGATGATGGGACGATTTATGTGACAGAAGGTCTGAAAGACAGCTTTACAACGGATCTTAACATGAAGGTTATTACGAAATAATTTGCGTGAAATGAGAGGATAATGAGAGATGGACATCAAAGAAACCGGTAAAAAATTAAAACCGTTTGCACCCGTTCTTTCAGTTGCACTGGTTACGGCGTGCGTGGCAGGCTCTTTAAGTGGATATGAGGCTCCGGTCTATGCAGCGACACAGGAAGAAACACCGGTAAAAAAAGAAGAAACAAAAGAGAAGAAAGAAGAAAAAAAGACAGTAGCCAAAGGAACATTTGACTTGGAGGATGGTGTGTATAAGGGAACCGGAACCGGGTATGCAGGAGACATCACCGTATCGGTACTGATCAAGGACAAGCAGATCGTTTCGATTGATATTCTGAGCTCTTCCGATGATGCGGCGTTTTTTACGCGTGCGAAAGCGGTGATCGACAAGATCATCGAAGGTCAGACGCTGGATGTGGATACTGTATCGGGAGCAACGTTCAGTTCCAGAGGAATCATCAGCGCCGTAAAAAATGCGCTGACCGGGGAAAAGGATACCAGCGAGACAGGACAGGCGCAGTCCGGTCAGACAGGGGCGGCGGCAGGAAGCTCAACTAGTGTGGCACAGGTAGAAGATGCGGCAGCGTATAAGGACGGAACTTATTACGGTTCGGGAACCGGATTTGGCGGTCCGCTGAAGGTTATGGTAGAAATCAGCGGAGGGAAGATAGCATCCATCCAGATTGTGGAGAACAGTGACGGAAGCGATTATATTTCCAAAGCAGCTTCTCTGATCGATTCTATTATTACGACACAGAGTACCAATGTGGATACGGTGTCAGGGGCAACCTACAGCTCTGTCGGAATTATCCAGGCAGTCCGGGATGCACTAAGTCAGGCTGCGGTAAATGGTACATCAGATACTTCGCAGAATAACAATAACAACAGCAACAGTAATAATAATAGTTCATCAGACGACAATAATTCTACCGTAACCGGAACCGTTCCGTACAAGGAAGGAATCTATTACGGAACGGCAGAGGGCTACAGCGGAGATGTATCCGTTGCAGTCGTGATCCAGGAAAAGACGATCAAAGCGATCCTGATCACAGAAAGCTCGGATGACGAAGCGTTCTTCAACCGTGCAATGGATGTTGTGAAAAAGGTGATCCAGATACAGAAGACAGACGATGTAGATACAGTGTCAGGAGCAACCTACAGTTCCAAAGGACTGTTAAATGCAATCAAGAATGCACTGAAACAGGCAGAGAAAGTGACAAATGGAGAATCCATTGATGAGAAGCCGGATCTGACTGATCTGAAAGAGCTGATCGAGAGAGCAGAAAAGTTGGAAGAAGATAAATACACAGAAACAAGCTGGGCAGTTCTGCAGACCAGACTTGCGGACGCAAAAGATGCACTTGAGGAAACGAAACAGACTGCGGTTGATAAAGCGGTGGAAAAGCTGAAAAAGGCAATCGCACAGCTTGAATCGAAGGATGGAAAAAACGAGGAAAATACGAAGTATGTCAGTGGAACTTATGAAGTGACCGTACCTTGTGAACCAGATGAAGACGAAGATTTTGAAGGATATAATCTGACGATGTCAGTGACGATCCGTGGTGATAAGATTGTAGCGATTACAGATATTACAGGTGATGGTGCAAGCGACAATGACAGATATATCTTGAAAGCAGCAAATGGTACGTCAAGCATAAAAGGCGTGGTATCTCAGATCATAGAAAAAGGAATGTCGGAGGACATCGATACTGTTTCCCACGCAACCTGCTCTTCCAATGCAATCCTGGAAGGATGCAAAAAAGTACTGGAAGCAGCAGAAAGACCGACAGATACGGAGGCTGAATAACAATGAGAGAATTCTGGGTAAGACTGGTAAGTATGCTCGCAATCGTGGGAGTTCTGCTGGGATACAATTCAGTGCTGGATGCGCGTGCGAAAGAAGATGAGATTGCCCGGCTTTCCGCACAGATTGCCGGAAACGGACAATCAGACAGCGAAAATGGAGATTCCACAAATTACAAGGACGGAACCTATACCGGGGAAGCTGATGGATTTGGCGGAACGATCCAGGTAGAAGTAAAGATTGAGAAAAATAAGATTGCAGAAATCAATGTAGTATCTGCAGAAAAGGAAGACGGAGCATATCTTTCCATGGCAAAGGATATTATTCCCAAAATCATCGATGCACAGAGCGCGGATGTAGATACGGTCAGCGGTGCGACATTCAGCTCGACCGGAATCAAAAATGCATCGGAGCAGGCACTGGAAAAGGCGGTAAAGTAACGTGAAAAAGATGGATATTCATAATTTGACGGCGAAAGAAATAAAAAAATTACATGTATGGCTGAGAGCCCTGATTCAGGTCCTGTATTTCCTGTTTATCCCGTCTGTGTATACAGCGGCATTTGCCGGAGTGAAATACATCTTTACACAGATCGGTGCAGGCGAAAAGGTTGCCATGACCTCGTTCGTGACAGTACTGGTTGTGATCTGCATTTACACGATTCTGTTCGGAAGATTCTTCTGCGGATTTGCCTGTGCATTCGGTACGCTGGGAGACGGCGTGCATGCACTCTATGTGTGGATCTGTAAAAAAATGAAAAAGAAACCGCTTCAGATCGCAGAAGCATGGACAGAAAAGCTCTGTTATCTGAAATATATTGTACTGGCACTGATTTCAATCTTGTGCTTTGCAGGCGTCTACAGCAAGGCAAAAGGAACCAGCCCGTGGGATGTATTTTCCATGCTCCATGCGGGCAACTTTAAGCTTGGCGGATATCTGGTGGGACTCGTTCTTCTGGCTCTGATCCTTGTGGGAATGTGTTTTGAAGAACGGTTTTTCTGCAGAAATTTCTGCCCGATGGGAGCTGTGTTTTCCTTGCTTCCGGTCCTTCCGTTTTTCGCGCTTCACAGAGACCGGGAAAACTGCATCAAAGGATGCAAGGCATGTACAAAGAAATGTCCTTCTAACATCGGACTTCCGGAAGACGGATCTCCAAAGGTAGAAGGTGACTGTTTCCAGTGCCAGAAATGCATCGATACCTGTCCAAAAGGAAATATTCATACTGGAGTAAAAGGACTTCGTGGAAATGAATTCTGGTTTACGATTTTGCGGGCAGTAATCTTACTGATTCTTCTGCTCTGGCTGGGTGTATAGAAGATGAAGAAGAAAGATCTGATACTTGGAGCAGGAATTATTGTGATTGCGCTTGCGATGCTGCTTGTGATGCAGCTGACGAGAGGGGAAGAAGGAAATCAGATCCGGGTTACGCTGGATGGGAAAATCTATGGAACGTATTCCTTGTCGAAGGATCAGACCATTGAAGTAAAGGATGGCGATTTCTATAACCGGATCCGGATTGAAGATGGAAAGGCATACATGGAAGAGGCAAACTGTCCGGACGGCTACTGCGAGGAGCAGGGAAAGATCAGCGGGCATACACAGACGATCGTCTGTCTTCCGCATAAGCTTGTGGTAGAGGTTCTGGAAAATGAAAGCGATCAGAACTCGGGAACTTCGGATTCGGAAGATGCAGCTCCGGATACGATCGCAAAATGATAAAGGGAATAGCAGATGAATAAAAACAGAAAACTTGCCAATATGGCAATGCTGGTTGCACTGGCGATGATATTCAGTTATGTAGAAAGCTTAATACCGATCAATTTCGGGATACCGGGAATGAAGCTCGGAGTTGCCAATCTGGTGACAGTGACTGGGATGTACTTTCTGGAATTTCCGGAAGTATTTCTGGTGGTAGTTATGCGAATCCTGCTGACCGGCTTTTTATTTGGAAATGGAATGTCGATCATTTACAGTCTTGCCGGAGGAATCTTAAGCTTTCTGGTTATGGCACTGATGAAGAGGCTGAAAGGATTTTCCGTAGCCGGAGTCAGTATCGCCGGAGGCGTGTCACACAATATCGGTCAGATCATCGTGGCATCCATTGTGGTAGAGAATCTGAAACTGGTTTATTATCTGCCGGCACTTCTGATCGCCGGTACAGTGACCGGATTCGTGATGGGAATGATAAGTAAAAAGCTGCTTCCGATTGTAAAAAGAGAATCGGAGAGAGCAGCACAGATGGTTTAAATTTTTTTGATTATAGGTTAGCAAAAACTAACTTAATAATAAATATTATCAACAACAAGGAGGTAATTATGGGAAAGGGAACGATTAAGACAAAGGCTATGACGATGGCTGTGGCAATGTCGATGGTAGCGGGACTTTGTCCGTCGACGGTGTTTGCGGCATCAGGTAGTGTAGTTGCAAAGGATGGAACTTATACAGCAACAAAGCATGTTGTTAATAATCCGGATGATGAAAATGATTGGGATGAGTATGATGTGGAGGTAAGCCTTACTGTTTCCGATGGGAAATTTTCAAATATTACGGTTACGCCTAAGAATGGATATGATTCAACTACTAATGACTCTTATTTTAACAAGGCTTATAATAAGTCAAAAGGAATCAACACATTACTAAAAGATAAAGATGCGACAGAAGATACAATAAACGGTTGGGATACAAAGACTGGTGCTACATGTACAGCAACGGCAGTTAAAGCAGCTGCGCTTGAAGCGATTCAGTCTGCTCCGGCAGCATCAACTGAAGTAACAGTAGATACGACAGCGTTAAGTGGTGCAATTGCATCGGCGGAGGCACTTAAAGATAAAGAGGAAGATTATACTGCAGAGTCATGGAGTAATATGCAGGAAAAGCTGACAGCAGCAAAAAATGTTTTTACTGCAAAAGAATCTCAGGCAACAGTCGATGCAGCAGCAAAAGCTTTAACGGATGCAATGAATGCACTTGAAGCAAAAACTCCAGATGTACAGAAAGAAGTCTATGTGTTAATGAACATTCCATATGCTGATTTTTACAAAGCAGATGGTGTGACAGGTGCGGATGCTGTTTCATCAGCAACAAAGCAGAAAACGAGAGGAACACTTGTAGCAGGATCTTATCATGTAAACAGTGATGGATCGGATATTACAGGTGTAACTTTCCCAGTTAAGATCAGTGATGCCTCTTCCCTTGAAAAATATACACAGATTACAGACGAGAGTAAAGTTGATATTACTACACAGTCAAAAGCAGGCGAAGCGACAACAACCTATACTGGAAAGGATGCATTATTTGAAAGCGCAAGCTATTCCTACTATGTTTTAAGTGAAGCACCATCCTACTATAAAGAAGCAACAGTAAATTCTGATGGAAGCCTGAGTTTTGGTGAAATAAAAGGAGCAAAGGTACAGACTTTATCAGATGCCACAACAAAATTTTCAACTTCATCAAGATATGGTGATTATCAGTTAAATATAAGCGGACTTCCGTCAGAGATTAAAACTGTATATGGTGTAGTAATCAGTACCGAGGAAGGCAGCAAATATGGACTTCGTCATCTGGAAAATATCTGGAAAAACAAAGAACTTGCATGGAGTACCGGATTTGTAACACAATCAAAAGGAAACAACCTTAATTATAAAGACTACGCTGCCATGATGGGACAGACAATCAATAAGGTAACTTACTATACAGATGCTGGTATTTATGAAATTCCGATGGATCAGAAAGTTGCAAAGAAATTTGACGGAGAAGTATCAGTAGAAGATGTATCTGTGAAATCAGAAAAAACAGCTATAACGGTAAGTGGACTTCCGAATGATTTTGAAGAAGAATATAAAATTGATGGAATCGATGAAGATGCATATTCTGTTGAGATCAAATCAGATGGCAAGACAACTACAAGAACAATTAATTTTAAGAAAGCACTTGCAAAAGGTAGATATACAGTTACGCTTAGCGATAGGAATGGAAATTATGCACCAATCTCCACAACATTTAATGCTTATACAGAAACAATGCCGGCAAAATATAATGAAAATGACGAAGATCCGGCTGTGGTGAAAGCGGATGGTGTTGATGAAGAAGAATTCCAGACATATTTAAAAAATATTACATCAGTAACTGTGAATGGAAAAGAATATGCAGCTTCCGGAAAAAAAGGAGTAAAACTAATTACAGAAGACGGAAAACTGGATCTTTCAAAGGATGCATTTAAAGATGCAAAAGCAGGAGAAGCATTTGCTGTAACAATCGCAGAAGACGGTTATCAGGCATATACATTTACTTATAAAGTACCGGAAGAAAAAAGTGAGTATTCTTATGTTTATGTTGGTATGAGCTGGTCTGAATACTGGGCAAAAGAAGGTGTCTATGCAGCAGGTGATACAGGATCTTCTTCTGATGTAGATTCTCGTAACGAGTATGACAAGGGTGCTTTTGATGCAGTAACAAGAGCAACAGCAAATCATGGATTGCATCGAGGCAGTTTCCAGTGTAGTGCAGTTATTGAAGATACAAATGGAAACAAATATGAGCTCGCATACTGGAATGCAGACGGAAAAGCTGTAATGTCAGACGGAAGTGTTTATACGAGATCAACCAATGAAGATAAAAAAGCAGTGTTTACTGCTGAGGACGGAAGCTCATTTATCCAGGCTGATTATAAAGTAACAGGTATCAAATATGTTCCGGTTAAAGTAAAAACAGCAGATCTGAATGCATTACAAGAAGAATATGCAGTTGTGGAAAACGGAGGCACATTAAGTGGAGGATTTTCTGAAAATCAGCTTCAGTCTTACACAGCAATTGCAGATGTAACCCCAAATACAAATGGCCTTAAGACCGCCGAAAAGCAGGATGATGGAAGCTTTACATTTTCTGAAAGAACAACAGGTTCCTATTCCGGATTAAAAGACACACAACTGGCAGTGGCAGCTGATATCACACCGAATGTCAGAGAGACAAAAGATGTGGGAAGTTTTGGAGAATTTATCCGTGTAGATTTAAATGGAAACTATGGTGGGCTTGGTTCTGCGATGCAGGCTGTTGAATGGACCTATTATGGAGATGATGCAAGCTATACAACACCGGTAAGAACATTTGGAACAAAATTTGCGGCAGATAACTGGATGCATAAATCTAATGGAATCCAGCTTGGACTGACAGACTCTCTCAGATGCCAGCTTCCGGAAGGAACGGATGGTACAGGTTACTGGAAACTGACAGTCTATGGACTTGGTTATGCAGATTACAGCTATAGTTTCAAGATCGGAACAGAAAATCTTGCGGCACCAAAAACTGCAACCAAAGAAGATATCAAAGCATTACAGGACAAAATTGATGAAGCAAGTGCATTAAACGAATCTGATTATACAAAAGACAGCTGGGATAAGATGATAAGTGAACTGGAAGAATCGAAAGAGCTTCTTGCACAGGAGAATCCGTTACAGTCAGCTGTGAAAGAGCAAACGCTCCATATGACAGCAGCAATTGAGGCACTTGTGAAAGCAGATAAATATGTTCTCATGAACATCCCATACGCAGAATTCTACAAAGCTGAAACAACAGGTAATGATACTAAGGTAGATGCATTTACTTCTGCGACAAAGAACAAGACCAGAACCAAAGGTCTTGCAGGTGGATCATACCATGAAAATGCAGATGGATCCAGTATTGATGGTATCACTTATGCTGTAAAAGTAGACCCTTCGGTAGATCTTTCAAAATACAAAGAAGTGAAAGACGATGATTCCGTAGAAATTACAGTTACAAACAGAGGACAGACAACTACCACAACACTGACTGGAAAAGACACATTATTTGAAAATGCATCTTATGCATACTATCCACTTACAGAAGCACCGGCAAACTATAAAGAAGTTTCTGTCGATGCAGATGGAAAACTTGTGTTCAGTGAAGTAAAAGGTCAGGAAGCAACGAAGGTAGAAGGAGTTACAGCAAAACTTTCAACCGAATCATCTTATGGAGATTACGAGCTTGATCTTGATGGACTTCCAGAAGAAATCACATCAGACAATGTAAATGCAGTTGTAGTAAAGACAACCGACGGAACCGCTTATGGTATGCGTCATTTAGAAAATATCTGGTTAGGTACGAAACTCGCATGGAGTACCGGATTTACAAGTCAAGTACATGGTTGCCCGACATCATCTGGACATTACAAATCTATGATGGGCAAGACCATTGACAGCATTGAGTATTATACAACAAATGGTGTGTATACAATGGATATCGCAGATATCTATGTTCCTGTAAAATCAGAGATTACAAAAGTGAAAGTCGCCGATGCAGACATTACAGCAGGCAAGACTAAAATCAATGTACAGCTTCCAGATGAATTTAAACCGGAATACAGTGTGGATGGACTGGATGTGTCGGTAGAAGGTAATGTACTGACTTTTAAAGCAGCGACAGAGAGCAGAGCAGCAGCTTCTGTAAAACCTGGAAAATATACCCTCACAATTAAAGATAAGAACAAGAAATATGCAGATGTTGTTACAACATTTACATTGACAACAAAAGATATGCCTGCAGCATATGATGAAGAGAATAAGAAACTTGTAGAGGCAAAAGGATTTGACACAGATGCGCTTAAAGCTTATCTTGGAAATATTACTTCTGTAAATGTAAATGGTAAAGATTATGCAGCAAGTGGAAGAGGCTCCGTAGTTATTATCAATAAGGATGGTACGATCAAGACAGATGCAGATCCGTTTAAGGATGCGGTAGCTGGAACGGAATTCCAGATTACAGTAGCTTCAACAGGTTATACAACTCCTCTTACATTTACTTACAAGATAGCAGAGACTCCGGCACCGGCAGAGGTTGATACAACAGCACTGGAAGCTGCAATTGCAGAAGCTGATAACCTTAAAGAAGCAGACTACACAGCAGAAAGCTGGAGTGTATACCAGGCAGCACTGCAGAGCGCACGTACTGCACTGGAAGCAAAGGAAAGTCAGGATGCAGTTGATCAGGCACTTGCTGCTTTAAATGCAGCAAAAGATGCACTGGTTAAAGCTGAAGAAGAACCGGTTGCAATCAATACTGCTTCTCTTGAAAAAGCAATTGCAGATGCAAAAGCGCTTAAAGAAGCAGATTACACAGCAGATAGCTGGAAAGCACTGCAGAGCGCACTTTCAGATGCCCAGAAAGCACTGGAAGCAAAAGAAAGCCAGGAAGCAGTAGATAATGCAACAAACAGCCTGAACAAAGCGATCAAAGCACTTGTAAAGAAAGGCAGCTCATCTGTAAAGAAGACAGATGGTACAACCAATGGGTCAAAGACAAGCGGAAGCGATTCTGTGAAGACAGGAGATCCGGCAAGTGTACTTGGCTGGCTTGGACTTGCAGTTTCTTCGCTCGGAGCAGGTATGGGCGGCTTTGCCTGGAAACGCAGAAAAAGAAAATAAGACTATACGATAATTTGTAACAAAGAATCAAATTAGAATAAGAATTAGAAAGCTGACAGACAGATGAGAAAAAATACATTTGTCTGCCAGCTTTTTTTTTATAGGAGATTCCGAAGGAACTGCAGATTATGTAATTTCTATTACAGAAAGCTGGATGACACCGACGATCCTTATGACATTGACTTTTGTAGTATCTGCTTTTATTGCATTCTTTACAGGAACTTCATGGGGAACCTATGCGATTGTTACACCAATCTGTGTACAGATGGCTCTGAATATATCTGGTGGAGCTTTAACACCGGTCGTATATGCTACAATAGCAGCTGTAATGGGTGGAGGATGCTTTGGAGATCATTGTTCACCGCTTTCTGATACCACGATTTTATCATCACTTGCAACCGGATCTGATCATATCGATCATGTAACAGCTTTTTTTAATTTCTTGCTATTTATTTTTCCGAAATGTATAATTTTTGGTAAAAGTATGATTTTTTGCATCAAAAGTATAGTTTTTGATAAATTCTTTATCATGTCTTATCTAAAATAAGAAGTAGGAAGATTATCAGGAATGGGGAAAATGGTATGAAATTATTAAAACTTGTGATTGTAGATGACGAACCAATCCTTCTGCAGGGACTGGTTAAGACGTACAACTGGAATGAGATGGGATTTGAAGTTGCCGGTCAGGCACAGAGTGGGGAGCAGGCAATCGAAGTGATCAAAAAAGTGAAGCCCCATGTCGTACTGACGGATATCCGGATGAAACAGGTTTCCGGTCTGATGGTGATGGAAGAGATCCAGAAGACAGAGCTGGATCCGGTTTTTATTGTGCTCAGTGCATACCGTGATTTTAATTATGCACAGCAGGCGTGTGATCTTGGTGCATATGCATATCTGCTGAAACCAATCGAGGAAGATAAACTGCAGGAGACCATGCAGGGCGCATACCAGACCTGTATGGAGAAACTGGAGAGCGAAGAGCGTTATGAAAGCTGGGAAAATATGATCCGAAAAGATTCCACCAGTTTTCTTCAGGTTGTTGTACAGAAATATTTACAGAATAAAATTTCCTATGAAAAAATGCAGGAAGTATTTGCGATCTTGAAAGATGTGATCGAAGAGGGCGACCGTTTTATTGCAATGTGTGTGGATCTTGATCTTACATATAAGATTACGGATGCACTGAATTACGAAGCAGCCAGGCTGGAATTGATACAATCTCTGGAAGAAATGTTTTCAGAGCGGTATTTTTTCTGGCATTTTGAAAAGGCAGAAGGTTGTCATGTATTTCTGATCAAGACAAAGGAAAATGCGACAGTGCGCGAGATTGCGCAGATTCTGGAACAGGTTAAAAGGGAACAGAAAAGTCCGGTTACTGCATCGATTTCCAAACCGTATAAAGGACTGGATGGAATCCGCCGAAGTTACGAAGAGGCGCAGGGACTTTTCGAGCCAATCTGCAGCAGTGCCACAAATGAGAATACTTTTTCCATACCTGTGAAAAAGGAAGAAAAAGCGGCAAAAAGTGATTGTGAAGAGGCAGGACTTACGATCGTCAATGCTGTTCGGAAGAATGCGTTTAAAGAGTTAAAACAGGCTTTTATTGCGTTGATCTACGCACTTCCACATGAGGAAGAGTTACAGATCCGTTATATACATAAGGTTATGCTGCAAGCGGAGATGATGCTGAACGATACTTACGGAATGACGGAAAAACTGCAGAAACAGTTCCGAAATTATTATTCGAATATGGAGAGTCTGACAGCAGCACAGGCGGTAGATGTCAGTTATAAGATCCTCGGAGAAGCAATTGAGGAACGGGAAAAATACGCAGAAAGCGGAGAAAATAAATGTGCAAAGGAATATATGACAGTGGCACTTTCTTATATCGGTGAGCATTTGCAGGAGGAAGAACTTTCTATTGTTCAGGTGGCAACGCAGATTTATCTGAATCCGGTATATTTCGGGCGTGTATTTAAAAATACATTTCATATGACCTTTAAAAAGTATCTCTTACAGCAGAGAATGGAGAAAGCAAAGAGACTGATCCAGGATGGATGTGAGAGTATAGGAACGGTATGTGAGCAGGTGGGAATCAGCAATGCATCCTATTTTTCACATTTATTTAAAGAATATACAGGAAAATTACCGAGTGAATACAAAAAGGATTACGAAGAATGAAGAAATGGGTGATTAAATCCGGAATACAGAGAAAATACCTTCGATATATAATGGGGCTGTTGTTGCTGGCAATTTTGCTGTCAAGCATCGGTGTTTGGATTTATGTAAGGCAGAGTTTGACCACAGAGGTTACAGATAAATATGAATTTTTAAATGAGAAGATGGGGCTGGCTCTGGATACACTGTCAAAAGAGGCGGATGAAGGGACAGCAGAATGTATTACTTACGATCAGGTTCAGGAAAGTCTGAAAAAAACTTCACTTGCAGATGTGGAAAAGAACTCCCTTCAGAAATATTTTGCCTATATGAATCTGGATCATGTGGCAGAATACTGCTATGTGGATAATAAAAATAATGTTTATGCCAGATCCTACTCGCATATTGATTATGAAGATTTTTCAGACAGCCATCTGGAAGATTACATGGGAGATTCTTATGCGAAAACACAATGGTTCTGGGCGAAGGATACTCTGTTTGGGACGGAGAAAGAAGCATTGTTTATCGGAAGGTATGTGCACAGTATGGAATACGCCAGCAAACCAGGGCTGTTGCTTATCAAGATGAATGACAGCTTTCTGGAAACGATACTTGGAAAGGATCGGAGTATGACAGATGACGTGCAGATCGGAATTCTGGATAAGGAGGGAAATTTATGCGCTGTCTGGTGTCCGAAAGGGACGAAGATTGCGGATGCGGTAAAACAGGAAGTCTATAAGATCAGCGCACAGGAAACAAGCGGTATCCTTGCAAAAAGCCGGAGAGTGAGCGGTGGTGTCTGCTCCATTTACAAAGAAAGCAGCTCTGAAATGACGGTGTTCACAGTCGTTCCGTCGAGTGTAATGACGCAGGGAACGATGAGGGTACTTACGGTGCTGATCGGGATTTATCTGTTTGTGGCAGTGGTAGCGGTTGTGCTCAGTATCTATTTTTCCAAGCGGTTCACCAGTCCGATCCGGGAGATCAGTGAAGAGATGACACAGTTTGACGGAAATGATTTCAGTCGCCTGATTGAACTGAATACCAATACAGAACTGGATCAGATCGGACATTCCTACAATAAGATGCTAAAAAATATTGAGAATCTTCTGGCAGAGATCAAAGAACAGGAAGGGGTGCTCAGACGGACGGAGTTGAACATGCTTCTGGCACAGATCAACCCACATTTCCTTTATAATACGCTGGATACAATTTACATGCTTGCGCGGATAAACGGAGAAGAGACGACCATGAAGATGATTCAGGCACTTTCCAAATATCTGCGTCTGTCACTCAGCAAGGGCAGTGATATCGTGACGGTGGAGGACGAACTGGAAAATGTAAAGAGTTATATGGAAATCCAACAGATCCGGAATGCAAATCTGTTCCGGTATGAGATTGAGTGTAAGGTGGAAGAGAAGAGTACGTGGATGCTGAAGCTGATCTTGCAGCCACTTGTCGAGAATGCGATCAAGTACGGATTCTGCGAAATTTATGAGAATGGTCTGATCCGGATTGAGATTGCGAGGGAGGATAGCCAGCTGAAAATCGTGGTATTCAATAATGGGAAGCCGATTGAACGGGAAATGATGGAAAAGATCAATGCCTTAAACGGGCATCCGATTCTGGAGGCGAAAAAATGCTTCCAGGATAAGGAACACGGATATGGAGTGGTGAATGTACTGACCAGACTGCGGCTGAAATATGGAGAGGATGTGCTGTTTTACTATGAGGCAGAAGAAAATGGAACCCGGTGTACAATCCAAATTCCGGATGACGGAAAGGAGAAACGTGATTTATAGAAAATATTTGCAATCGGTGTTTTGTATCGCACTGGTTCTGACAGTGCTGACCGGATGTGGTAAAAATACGGGGCAGACAAGCCGGAGCACAGAAAAAAAGGAGATTGATATTCCGATCATTCTGACGGTAGATCCGACTTCCGGCAAGAAAACGGAACAGGATGTCGTTGATGCATTTAATGAAGAATATGCCGGTACGTATCATATGCAAGTGGAATGGATCATGGAGACGGAAGAGGAATACCGAAAAAATCTGAAACGGTTAAATGTCACAGACGAGCTTCCGGCTGTGATCTATGATGTGCGCACCCTGCCGTCCTTTTATCAGATGATGGTTGCGGATGGACGGATCGAGAATCTGAGTCCGTATCTGGAAGAGGATGAAGAGTGGAGGAATATGATCGAACCGGCGGTGATGGAAGGCTGTACGGATGAGGATGGCAATATCTATCTTGGACCGATCAGTACGGCGGCATTTGCGTGCGCCGGCATGTTTTGGAATCCGGAGCTTTTTGCGGAAGCAGGGATTGAGAAATTCCCGGAGACATGGGAAGAATTCTGGGACTGCTGTGACCGGCTGCAGGCAAACGGAATCACACCGCTTGGACTTCACACTGAAGGAACCGGCTGGGCGCCGATGCTGATTGCAACAGCAGAGGCAGCACACACGGAAGAAGGCTATGCATTTATGAAAGAGCTTCTCCCAGAAAGCTATTCCAATGATACCGGTCTTGAAATTGCAGAAACCTTGCAGAAATTGTTTCGGTATACAACAGAAGATGCAATTCATGCTGACTACGATGTGGCATACAATAATTTTGTCACAGGAAAGGTGGCAATGATCCCGAACGGATACTGGATGATCGATCAGTTGCCGGAAGAATGGAAAGAAAAGGTAAGATTTTCCGCATTTCCGGGAAATAAACTGATCGCCTCACCGGAAACCTTTGGCTGGGCGGTGGTTTCCACTTACAGCGAGGAGGTCAAAGAAGGAGCGGTTGAATTTTTGAAATTTCGCACGAAATTCAATCTGGAAGAGAAGAAAGAGCTGATGGACAAGAACGGACGCACTGAAATCAGTCAGCTCCTTCAGGATTATGTAAATGCCTACAATAACAATCCGCAGATCGTTCCGAACTATCAGGTGAAATGGAACTCCATCCTTCAGGAAGAGACAATCGGGGAGTGCCTGCCACAGCTTGCCGCCGGGAAAATGCCGCCTGCGCAGATGGTGGAGACTGCCGATGAAAGTATCCGGGAGTATGAGAAAGAGAGATGATGGGAGGAGAAGGCTGTTGGTGTCATTTTATCAATAACAAATTTTTTACATTTCGAAAAGTATATTTTTTGTTAAAGGAGGTTTGCGATTTGCTACAGCCTTTGATTGGATTCTTGCTATTATTTAAGCATAGAAAAGAAATCCAGACGAGGAGGAACGGAAATTATGAAAAACAAAAAAAGATGGCTGGCACTGGGGCTGGTAGGAATCATGACACTTGGATGCTTTGCAGGATGTGGAAGCAAGAGCGATGGCAAGAGTGCAGACGGTAAAGGGGACAGCAGCAAAGGATCTGTATATTATCTGAACTTCAAACCGGAGCAGGATGAACAGTGGCAGCAGCTGGCAAAGGATTACACAAAAGAGACAGGTGTAGATGTAACGGTTGTTACAGCAGCTTCCGGAAACTATGAAACCACTCTGATGAGTGAAATGGGAAAGAGCGGAGCACCAACATTATTCCAGGTAAACGGACCTGTAGGACTTGCAAACTGGAAAGATTACTGCTACGACTTATCAGATTCTGATATTTACAAAGAACTCACAAGTGATGATTATGCACTGAAAGACGGAGATTCTGTAGCAGGTATCGGATATGTTATTGAAACATACGGAATTATCACAAATAAGACATTATTAAAAGAAGCAGGATATACACCGGATGACATCAAATCTTTTGCAGATCTGAAAAAAGTAGCAGAAGACATTACAAATAGAACTTCTGAACTTGGATTTTCTGCATTTACTTCAGCAGGTATGGACGGATCTTCTGACTGGAGATTCAAGACACACCTTGCAAACCTTCCGATCTACTTTGAATATCAGGATGAAGGAATTAACACAACAGATGCAATCAAAGGCACATATCTTGACAATTATCGCGATATGTGGGATCTGTACATCAACAACAGCACATGCGATCCAAAGGATCTTGCTGCAAAGACAGGTGACGATGCAAGAAATGAATTCCTGAATAAAAAAGCTGTATTCTATCAGAATGGTACATGGGAATATACACAGCTGATCGATGGTGGTCTGACAGATGATGACATGACCATGCTTCCGATTTACTTTGGTGTAGGCGATGAAGCAAACCAGGGACTCTGCACAGGTACAGAAAATTACTGGTGCGTAAATAAAGACGCAGACGAAGCTGATATTCAGGCTACATTAGATTTTATGGACTGGTGTGTAACTTCAGATGAAGGAACAAAATGTATGGCAGACGATATGGGATTCAACATTCCGTTTAAGAAAGCTCAGGAATCTCAGAATCTCTTTATCAAAGAAGACAAACAGATGACCGAAGACGGAAAGACTCCGGTAGCATGGAACTTCTCAACAATGCCTTCAGAAGAGTGGAAAAATGGTGTTGGATCTGCACTGACAGCTTATGCAGCAGATCAGACAGATGCTAACTGGGATGCAGTAGTAAGTGCATTCGTAGATGGATGGGCATCTGAATACAAGCTTGCAAATGAATAAATAAGTTGCATAAAAAGAACGGACCTAGGGGCAGGCGGCTTGCCTGCCCCTTTTAAGTGAGAGGAGAGCCTGTACGAAGCGGGTTTTCTGGATATGGGAACCTACGTTTTTCCATATAAAAATAAAAAGTGAAATGAGAGCCACCTGGTAGGAAGATCCTTCCGGGCAAAAGGAAAAGAGGAGGATTTCTATGGAAAAGGCACTGAAAAAACATGCACCAATATTTGTTCTCCCAACATTTCTTGCATTTGTGATCGGATTTATCATTCCGTTTGCACAGGGATTTTATCTTTCTTTTTGTAAGTTTACAACAGTAGGAAATGCAACATTTGTTGGAATATCAAATTATACCGCAGCAATCAAGGATACATCATTTACAAGTTCATTTAAATTTACAGTATTATTTGCGATTGTATCGATCTTACTGATCAACGTACTGGCATTTGGCCTGGCACTGCTTCTGACACAGAAGTTAAAGGGAACCAATATTTTCAGAACTATTTTCTTTATGCCGAACCTGATCGGTGGAATCGTACTTGGATATATCTGGCAGATCCTGATCAACTGTCTGCTTACGATCATCGGACAGCCGCTTCTGGCACTGAATTCTTCAGCCGGTTACTGGGGACTTATCATTTTGATGTGCTGGCAGCAGATCGGATATATGATGATTATTTACATCGCAGGTCTTCAGAATGTACCGGATGATCTGATCGAAGCAGCAGAGATTGACGGAGCAGCAAAGTGGGATATCCTCTGGAAGATCAGAGTTCCGATGGTAATGTCTTCCATCACGATCTGCGTCTTCCTGACACTTACCAATTCATTTAAATTGTTTGATCAGAACCTGGCTCTTACAGGTGGAGATCCAAACCATGCGACAGAAATGCTGGCACTGAATATTTACCAGACATTCTACGCACGTGCCGGAATGCAGTGGAAAGGTTATGGACAGGCAAAAGCAGTGATCTTCTGTGCTCTGGTTATCATTATTTCACTGGTACAGCTGAAAGCAACAAGATCTAAGGAGGTGCAGCAGTAATGAAAAAGAAGAAAAGTATTGCAAATACAATATGGATAGTTATATTAACAATTGCGGCACTCGCCTGGATTTATCCGATCATTATGATCCTGATGAACTCTTTGAAAAAAGAATCAGCGATCAGTACAGGAACTGCATTTAAACTTCCGACTGCAGATGCATTTGCAGGAATCGCAAACTATGTAGATGCCGTTGCTTCAAAAGGATTTTTGAGCAGTCTTGGATACAGTACATTTATTACGATTACTTCTGTAGTTGCTATTCTTGTATGTTGCTCCATGTGTGCATGGTATATAACCCGTGTAAATAGTCCGATTTCAAAGATTTTATATTATCTGTTTGTATTTTCCATGGTTGTTCCTTTCCAGATGGTTATGTTCACCTTGTCACAGACAGCAGATACCTTACATCTGAATATGCCATGGAATATCTGGGTGATCTATCTCGGATTTGGCGCAGGTCTTGCGGTATTTATGTTCTGCGGATTTGTAAAATCGATTCCTGTAGAAATCGAAGAAGCTGCCATGATCGACGGATGTAATCCGCTGCAGACCTTCTTTTTGATCGACATCCATATCCTGAAGCCTACCATGATATCCGTAGGTATTCTGGAAGCAATGTGGGTATGGAATGATTACCTGCTTCCAACTCTTGTACTTGATATTAAGAAGTATAAAACAATCCCAATGCTGATCCAGTATTTCCGCGGAAGTTACGGAAGAGTTGAAATGGGACCGATGATGGCAAGCATTATGCTTACAGTAATCCCAATCATCATTGTATATCTGGCAGGACAGAAGTACATCATCAAGGGTGTTGCTGCCGGAGCTGTAAAGGGATAGAAAAATATAGTATAAATTTGGCGGACAGGCGTTGCTTGTCCGCTTTTAAATAGAAAAAGCTTGCAAATTTTGAGAGTTTCCGTTAAGATATAGCGAAAATGGTAGAAAACATTGAGAAAGGAAAGAAGGTATGTTTCAGACGATTATTGGGGCGGTCAGTTCATTTATGTACAGCAAACTTCTGGTGATTATTCTGATCGGTGCAGGTTTATATTTTACAATCCGGACAAGATTTCCACAGGTGCGTTTATTTGAGAGAGCTTGTGAGTCCGTGATGGAGAAGCCGGACGACAAAGAGGCAATCTCATCATTCCAGGCGCTTATGGTTTCAACGGCATCGAGAGTAGGAACGGGAAATATTGTCGGGGTGTCATCGGCAATTTGTATTGGGGGATTTGGTTCTGTATTCTGGATGTGGGTGATTGCGATCATTGGAAGTGCGTCTGCACTGATTGAAAGTACGCTGGCACAGATTTACAAGAAAAAGGGAGAGGATGGGAAATGCTATGGTGGTCCGGCTTATTATATCGAGGCGGCGCTGCATTGCAGACCACTGGCGATCGTGTTTTGTATTGCCATGATCCTGACTTATGCATTTGGATTCAATATGCTGGCATCCTACAATCTGCAGTCTACATTTTCCGGATTTTCTTTTTATGATCCGAAGGTAAGCCCATGGATCATTGGTGGGATTCTGGCAGTTCTGACCGGATGGTGTCTGCTTGGCGGTGGAAGCCGTATTGTAAAGGTGACATCGACGCTTGTGCCGGTGATGGGACTTGCATATATCGGTATGGCGCTGATTGTGGTTATCATCAATATCCGCAATGTGCCGGAAATGTTCCTGCGTATTTTTGAGGAAGCGTTTGATTTCAAGGCGATTTTCGGAGCGTTTGCGGGTTCTGCTATGATGCAGGGTATCCGCCGTGGGCTTTATTCCAACGAAGCCGGAATCGGTTCGGCACCGAATGCATCTGCTTCTGCAAATGTCAGCCATCCGGTCAAACAGGGACTGGTTCAGATGCTGTCTGTCTTTATCGACACACTTCTTCTTTGCACGGCAACGGCGATGATGTGTATGTCGTCTGGCATTGATCCAACCAGGGAGATGCAGGGGGCACCGTGGGTTCAGGCATCTCTTCAGGAATCCCTGGGAGCATTTGGTCCGGTATTTATAACGGTGGCTATGGTATTTTTTGCGTTTACAACATTGCTTGGAAATTGTTTCTATTGCGACAATCTTCTGACCTATATCCATAAAAAGGAACCGGGAAAAAAATTTATGCGCGGATTCCGCCTGGTATCTGCATTTGTTGTATTTCTAGGGGCAGGTATGGAAATGTCGCTTTTGTGGGATCTTTCCGATGTACTGATGGGTGTGATGGCACTGATCAATATTCCGGTGATCCTGATTTTGTCCGGGACGGCATTTAAGGCAATCCGGGATTATGAGGATCAGTTGAAGCGGGGAGTTAATCCGGTGTTTAAAAGTGCAGATATTGAGCTGGAGCAGAAGACGGATTTCTGGAATTAGGGAATCTGCGAGAGTGGTTCGGAAAATGATGGAAGGCTGTGAATTGGATTTGACAAAAGTTGTTTTGTGATAATTTGGCGTGAAATCCGGCTTGACAAATTTTGAAGGATACGGTAGTATGACAAAAGAAGAGAAAATTACAGGCTATGAAGAGAACAAGTAGCAGATGACAAGGCTCAGACAGAAAGTAACCGGTTGATGAGAGGTGCACGAAGAGTCAGATGTGAATACATCTTGGAGTTTCACACCGAACGCGCGGAAGCGCAAGTAAGCTGTGACGGAGTGGCGGACGTTATACCTGCTACGGTAATGTTAGTTACTGACTGAGGCATTCGGTGCGAGCCGAATGTGAATTAAGGTGGTACCACGAGAGAATATACCTCGTCCTTAAAGGCTGATTGGCCGGAGGACGAGGTTTTTTTATTGGAAAAATTGAAGGGGTTCAGGACGGACGCTATCCGGAATCTATTTCTATTTGTCTGCGGGTTCGGCGGCTGATACTTCTAAGGTTTTGTAAATTTGTTAAGGGCATGATTGAAAATCCATAACTCGCTGCGCTCAGACAGATGGATTTTCAATCATAACACAAATTCCCAAAACCTAAGAAGTATGAGCATCCGCCTGCACATGCAGTCAAATAGAAATGGTTTCCGGATGGCTGACATCCTTGAAGACTTCAAAGAGTTCCAGACGGGACGCCTCCTTCTCCGGGGGAGAAGATTGGCTGTGACTAAGATATAGGTTTTGAAAAAAGAAAGGAAAGATTAGAAATGGGTATTTATGAAGAGCTTAAGGCCAGAGGATTGATTGCGCAGGTTACGGATGAGCCGCTTATCCGGGATCTGGTGAATAACGGGAAGGCTACGTTTTATATTGGGTTTGATCCGACGGCGGATAGTCTGCATGTTGGACATTTTATGGCACTGTGCCTGATGAAGAGACTGCAGGAGGCTGGCAATAAGCCGATTGCTTTGATCGGGGGCGGTACTGCTATGATCGGGGATCCGTCCGGTAGAACAGATATGCGTCAGATGATGACACCGGAGACAATCCAGCACAACTGTGACTGCTTTAAGAAGCAGATGAGCCGTTTTATTGATTTTTCAGACGGGAAAGCACTGATGGTTAATAATGCGGACTGGCTGATGGATCTGAATTATGTGGAAGTACTTCGTGAAGTCGGAGCACATTTCTCCGTAAATCGTATGCTGACTGCAGAATGCTACAAACAGCGTATGGAAAAGGGACTGAGCTTCCTTGAGTTCAATTACATGATCATGCAGAGCTATGATTTCTATATGTTATACCAGAAATACGGCTGTAATCTTCAGTTTGGCGGAGATGATCAGTGGAGCAACATGCTTGGTGGTACAGAGCTGATCCGTCGTAAGCTTGGTAAGGATGCAAGTGCGATGACAATCACACTGCTTCTGAATTCAGAAGGAAAGAAGATGGGTAAGACACAGTCTGGAGCTGTATGGCTTGATCCGGAAAAAACTTCTCCGTTTGAATTCTACCAGTATTGGAGAAATGTGGCAGATGCAGATGTTCTTAAATGTTTACGTATGCTGACATTCCTTCCGCTTGAGCAGATTGATGAGATGGACAAATGGGAAGGCGCACAGCTTAACACAGCAAAAGAAATCCTTGCGTTTGAACTGACAAAACTGGTTCACGGCGAAGAAGAAGCTACAAAGGCACAGGAAGGCGCACGTGCACTGTTCAGCTCAGGAAATGCAGCAGATATGCCGACAGCAGAGCTTTCTGATGAAGATTTTGCAGACGGGTCTGTCGATATCCTGACACTGCTTCACAAGAGTGGACTGGTTGCTTCCAAGTCAGAAGCACGCCGTGCCGTACAGCAGGGTGGAGTTGCCGTTGACGGAGAAAAGGTTTCCGATATTGCGACAACATTTGCAAAAGCAGACTTTGAAGGTGAAGGAAAAGTTGTAAGAAAAGGAAAGAAGAATTTCCGTAAAGTAATCGCAAAATAAGAGGACAGAAAAATGAGTTTTACAGAAATAAAAGCAGAAGAATTAAAGGATAATCCATTTGACCTGATCGGAAAACAGTGGATGCTGATCACAGCAGGAAATGAAGAAAAATGTAACACCATGACAGCAAGCTGGGGTGGTGTTGGAATTATGTGGGGCAAGCCGACTGCGACAGCTTATATCCGTGATTCCCGTTATACCAAAGAATTTGTGGACAGAGAAGATTATTTTACACTGGCATTCTTTGGAGAAGAGCATAGAGAAGCGTTAAATCTCTGTGGAAGAGTTTCCGGAAGGGACGAAGATAAGATCAAAGAAGCCGGTCTGACACCATATTATGTAGATGGAACAGTTGCGTTTGAAGAAGCAAAAATGATCTTTGTATGCAAGAAGGTTTATGTACAGCGCATGGGAGAAGAACATTTTGTTGAGAAAGCAAATCTTGACAAATGGTATGCTGACAAAGATATGCATAACATGTATATGGGAGAAATTAAGAAGATTCTTGTGAAAGAGGATTAGGCTATGTGTAGTAGGACACAGAAGCTGACTGTAGTTCTGGCCTCTGCATCACCGCGCAGGACAGAACTGCTGGAACAGGGAAATATAAAGCATGTAGTCATGCCGTCACACTGTGAGGAAGTAATTACATCCCAGGTTCCAAGCCAGGTTGTGGAAGAACTTTCTGTACAGAAAGCAGAAGATGTCTATCAGCAGTATGAAACGAAAAATACAGGAGATTTTCTGGTGATCGGCTCAGATACGGTGGTTGCAGCGGATGGAAAGATTCTCGGAAAGCCAAAGGATAAAGAAGAGGCATATCAGATGATTTCCATGCTTCAGGGAAAAGCACATCAGGTTTACACCGGTGTTACGCTTCTGATAAAGAAGGATGGGAAAAAGATCCGGAAGACATTTCATGAATGCAGTGATGTGCATGTATATCCGATGAGCAAGGAAGAAATCAGGGAATATATTGCGACAGGAGAGCCGATGGACAAGGCAGGAGCCTATGGAATCCAAGGGGCATTTGGCGTGTATATCTGTGGGATTGAAGGTGATTATAATACGATCGTCGGACTTCCTCTTGCAAGGGTATATCAGGAAATGAAGAAATATATTTATTAGAAAATGGGATAAATGACCAGAAGGGAGAACGTCAGAACAGAAAAAGAGTTCTGATGTTCTCCTTTGGTTTTATTTAGAAATCTGTAGAGTTTTAACAAATATTTAGTGTGAGTTCCTGGGTGTCTAATCCTTTTCCGGATACTTTTACAGTGACAGTGCCTGGTTCATAGCCGGCCCGGATTACGGCTAAGGATTTGCCATAGAATGTCTTGAAAGTATCGTTGCAGAAGCTTTCTTCAACATTTGGTCTTGCAGAACCGTATCCCTGAAGTGTTGCAGGACCAGAGATTTCTATTTTCAGCTCCTGGTCGACAGAGGATTTTGTGATTCCATTTTCACCGATAAGATCGATATTAAGGAAGCAGAGATCCTGACCATTTGCACAGAGGTTTGTTGTTTCAGGAGTGAGTTTTATCGAAGTTTTTCCAGTGGCTGAGACAAGCGTGGTGCGGGCTGTTTCTTTTCCGGAGGAGTCGTAAGCAATGGCTTCGATTTTGCCGGCTTCATATGGAATTTTCCTGAATTTTGCAATATCTTTTTTCGGTTTCTTTTTACCTGCGCTTTTTCCATTGACAAGAAGTTCTATTTTGTCTGCATCTGAGTAGATTGTTACAGAAGCTTTTTTCCCTTCGCAGCCTTCCCATGACCAGCTTTCCACCGCATCTGTGACACGCCACATAGAAAGAGACTGGAAATAGTCTGTGCGGGTATAAGGGTCAACACCAATTGTTGGAGTTTTCTGTAATCCCCAGATGATCTTGCTCCATCCAACTTCCGGACGTTTTTTTCCACAGATATCAATGATACCGGCACCACCGGAAATAATAAGGCCCGGATCGGCATTTTGCTTCGTCTTTTTGTCTTTGTACTGAATGGTGCCAATGCCTGATTCACCAAGATAATCATATCCGGTCCACATAAAGTCGCCGGTCATGGTAGGAATCGATTTGACAAGCTGCCAGTTATCGTAAAGGGTCTGCGGGAGAGTTTCAGAGCCGGTTGTCGCCTGTTCCGGATGATTTCTGGCATCAATTTTATAGCGGCTGGATGCATAATTATATCCGGGAATATCGAAAATACCGGACATAATTTCAGCAATGGCAGTCGCTTTTTTTGTTTTGGCTGCTTTATTGATGAGTCCGCCCATTTTGTTCATCATGATATTGAAAAATTCAGAGGTCGGAGCGTTATCCAGTCCACCGGAACCACTGTCTTTGACTTTACCGTCTTCGTCCGTGCCATAAATACTTTTTTTACTTCCGGCCATGGTAGCAAGCATCAGATTGATCCCGGCTGTGACAGGTCTTGTATGATCTTTGGTATGGCAGAATTCAGTCATGATACGGGCCTGTTCCTGCCCGTCTGCAAGTCCAAGCTCTGTAATCTCGTTTCCAACAGAGTACATCACAACAGAAGAATGGTTATAGTCTTTTGAAATCATGGCAGCAATATCAGCTTTCCACCATTTGAAAAATGTTTCACCGGCGTAATCGTAAGGATTTTTCTTGATCAGCCACATATCAAAAGCTTCGTCAATAATGTACATACCAAGTTGATCGCATGCATCCAGCATTGCCTTTGAAATGGGATTGTGTGAAGAACGGATGGCATTAAATCCGGCTTCTTTTAAAATGCGTACCCGCCGACATTCAGCATCATGGAAGCCACAGGCACCGAGTACCCCATTATCATGATGGATGCAGGCACCCCGGAAAAGGACGGACTTGTTGTTTACAAGAAATCCATCTTTTCCCCAGGAAAGGGTACGGATTCCGAAAGAGGTTCTGGCAGTATCAATGGCAGTTCCATTTTGTAGAAGGGTTGCCTTGCAGGTATATAAATAAGGATCTTCGGCAGACCAGAGGTGTGCATCTGGGATGGTGATGGTGACATCTGTGCCTTCGGAAGATACGATTTTGCCAGTGTCATTGAAAATTTCCAGTACAATTTTTTCATCGGGCTGCATAACCGCGTCAGTAAAAATGTGGATTGTATTAAGATCAACAATCTGCACTTTTAACCCTTCCGGGCGGATATAAGAACTTCCGGAACGGTAAAGGTGCACTTCGCGGTAGATACCGGATCCGGAGTACCAACGGCTGTTCGGGACATCTGCGTTGTCTGCAACGACTTTCAGTTCATTTGTTCCGGCAATAACTTTTCCGGTGATGTCAACAAAAAAGTTTGTGTATCCGTAAGGATGTTCGGCAACCTGTCTGCCGTTTAAGAATACGGTTGCGTTTTGATAGACAGCCTCAAATTCTAAGATCAGAGTTTGTCTGGTTTCATTTTCCGAAAGATCGAAAATTTTAGTGTAAATATATTTGCCACCGGCAAAATAGGCACTTGCACTTGCGGTTTTATTCTCTTTTGAGCGCTCTTCACGGATCATGGCGTCATCTGGAAGATTGACATGAAGTATTTCATTGGATCCGTCTTTCTGTACGGTCCAGTCACGGTTGAAATCTGTTTTTTGCATAAGTTTTCCTCGCTTTTACTATTGAATAGAACAATTCGGTTAATTAGTGAGTGGTAAAAAATTTTGACATCCACATCATATGATATTATTATAAATGATATGAAAAAGAGTATAAATGGCATAAATGATGGGATTGAACCTTATGTGTATCAGATTCAATTGTTAAGAGCTATTCGAGATGAACAGGAATGATCACTATAAAAAGATAAAACTGGTTTTTATCAGAAAGAGGAATAAATTATGTATTTTCAATCTACACGTCCTATGATGTATCAGGATTTAATTAAAGAAATGAAGGCATATGAAAAAGGTTTTGGAGAAAATCATTTTACAGAAGATAGTCTTTCTTTTATTTTAGATTTCTATTATCCGGAAAAAGAAGAAGGAAGAGAGGTGCTTACATTTATAGGACCGAAGGATTTAGGATATCTTTGTATGGACAAGGAGGAATCGGACAAAATTCTTGAAAGGAAAAGTATGCACAGACATAATTTCTATGAGTTGATGTATGTTGCAGATGGAAGGCTATATCAGAACATTGAAAATACCAGACATCTTTATCCGAAAGGAAGTTGCTGTCTGATGAATATGAATATTCGCCATCTGGAGGAATTCGATGAGTATTGCAGAGTGATTTTTCTGGAATTTACACAAGAATATATTTTGAATTTACTACAATTTCCAAGTGTTTTTTCCGGGAAACGCACAAAGGAATATGAGATGGTAAGGAAATTCTTTTTACATGAATTGGATAAAGAAGAGGCATCACAACGGGCTTATATCGATTTTATTCCGATGAAAGAGACAAAAGTAGTGCATGATTGTTTTGACAAAATTGCAGTAGGATTGCAGAAGAGAACGCCTAAATCAAATTTTCAGATTGCAGGAGCAATGATAGGAATGTTATCTGCATTGTTTGACGGAGCGCTTTACACAAATACGCCGGTTGCTTTCGGAAATACGTCTGAGAGAGAACTATTTGATCAGATAACCAGTTATATCCGGGAAAAGGATGGACAGGTGCGCAGAAAGGATTTGGAGGAAAAGTTTAGTTATTCAGGAGATTATCTTTATAAAACGGTTGAAAAATATACCGGGTTGTCTCTGTATGAATATAGCACGAAATTTACAATGGAAAAGGCGGAGGGACTTCTTTTGGATTCGGATCTTACGATTGCAGAAATCATGGAGGACCTTGGCTTTAGTAATCGGACACAATTTTACAGGCTTTTTCGAAAAAATTATGGAATGACTCCGAGGGAATATAGAAAATCGAAGTTCCGTTAAATGACAGGAAATCTCAAACGAAATTACTGTATTTACTGGAACAGAGATTCTTTGAAAAAATGCCAGAACCGACAGCAAGCCGGAACTGGCATTTGTGCTGTTAAGCAATATCAATCATTCTCATGGCAAACCAAAGAGGTCTGCTTTGGAAAATGTCCGGAGATATTATTTCAGATACTGCACACTGTACGGCGGCATCTCAAGCTGTCCGCTCATCTGGATTTCATTTCCGGTGAGCAGGTCGGTCATTGTGCCTCCGAGTTCTCCATTGTGCGCAGTAAACGGTGCGTCCGATGCATTGATCGCAACCAGCATCCGTTCATCATCGGTCCGACGCTCAAAGATGAGCTGATGGTTGGTCAGGACAACATTACGGTAGCTTCCGTGGCAGAGTGCATTGCTTCCGGTTCTGACGTGGATCATTTTTTTGATCTCTTCGGTCAGTTCATTTGGCTTTGGTTCTTCAAAGCATGGACGAAGGGCGTAGTCATTATTTGGTGCTTTTACCCCTTCCTCACCCCATTCACTTCCATAATAAATACAAGGAACACCCGGCATACCAAGAAGAAGTCCGTAAGTCAGCGGCAGGTGGTTCTTGTTGGTCAGGATACTTGCAATTCGGGTTACATCGTGGTTGTCAACAAAAGACATCAGATGTTTTCCGCGGTAAATGCACCACTGTTCCGGTCCGTACTGACGATTCAGAGAGTGCGCAATCTCAAACATGTTCATGCTGTTGAAGCTGGAATAAATACCTTTATAGCATTCATAGTTGGTGCAGCTGTGCAGCATTTCGTCATTGACGATCTGATTGTAGTCCCCGAAGAGAACCTCTCCGATCAGGGCAAAGTCAGGTTTTAATTCCTGGCAGAAACTGCGCAGACGTTTCATGAAATTGCGGTCCAGGCAGTATGCAACATCAAGCCGGAGACCGTCGATGTCAAATTCATCGATCCAGCCTTTTACACATTCCAGGAGATAATCTACAACAGCAGAATTGGCAAGATTCAGTTTGACCAGTTCAAAATGTCCTTCCCATCCCTCATACCAGAATCCGTCATTGTAGCAGGAATTACCGTCAAAATTGATGCAGAACCAGTCCTTGTATGGAGAGTCCCATTTCTTTTCCTGTACATCCTTAAATGCCCAGAAGCCGCGTCCTACGTGATTAAACACACCGTCAAGAACGATTTTTACATTGTGTGCATGGAGATCTTTGCATACTTCTGCGAAATCTTCATTGGTTCCGAGACGGCAGTCGATTTTTTTATAATCCCTGGTATCATAACCATGATTGTCTGATTCGAAAATTGGATTTAATAATATAGAAGAGATACCTAAGGATTCCAGATAACTGCTCCAGTCCTTTAATTTTAAAATCCGGGATACGGTTTTGCCGTCATTTGCGGTCGGAGCGCCACAGAATCCAATTGGATAGATCTGATAAAAAATTCCTTCATAAGCCCACATATTCTAGTACCTGCCTTTTAGTCAAAATTTGGATAAAAATCCCATACATCTATTGTATCAGATAGAAGCAAATGATGGTATACTATTTAAAGCAAAAGTGGAATTTGTAAAAAATGTAATGATATAGTAATGTTTTTGAAAAAAAGGAAAGGGAAGCCATTTTTTTTGTTGCAATTTATAGTAACCTTTATTATAATTTATGGTGCGTGAAAAGGTATTTGTGCATAATAATGCACAAATTATGGAGAGAAAAATGTGGCAGTTTATACTAGGAAGTACAGGATTTATTCTGTATTTTATTTATGATATTAACAGTGTTCGGATGAAGAATGCAGTATTACAAAAATTTTTTGCAGCTGGGAGTATTCTCGTTGTAGTATCGCTGATTGCAGAACTTTATGCAGCATGGGGGAGTTGCCATCGGAAGATCGGAACAATGACCGGATTTGGATTAGGAGGATTCCTTTTCCTTTGTCTGCTCATTTATACGTTGTTTTTTGCGCTTCCCTTTGAAGAAACCTATTGTGAAGAAAATAAACTGCGTGCGGCTTATACAGAAGGTATGTATGGATTGTGCCGCCATCCGGGTGTTTTATGGTTTGCAGGAGCGTATTTGTGCATGTGGGGAATGGTCGGTGGATGGAAACAAGGGATTTATTTTTTCCTTATGATTTTCTGGAATTATCTGTATATTATTTTTCAGGATCTGTGGACATTTCCACGGACATTTTTTAACTATAAAGAATATCAGCAAAGTACGCCATTTCTGATACCGAACAGAAAAAGTATACTGGTATGCCTGCGTACTATCAGAAAAAATGATTGATCTGGAGCGGACAGTCTATGAATTTAAAAGAAAAATTAAAAAAACAACAGTATAATGAAATATGGCAGCAGTACTGTGGATTTCTGGATCTGTCGATGGACGGTTACATGAAAATCCAGAAGCGGCTGATGGAAGAACAGATCCGGCTGTGGAGTAACTGTGGACTTGGGCAGTCGATTTTGAAAGGAAAACATCCCCGAAATCTGGATGAATTCCGTAAAATGGTACCACTGACGGAGTATGAAGATTATGCAGATATTCTTTTGACCAAGCAGCCTGATATGCTTCCAGGGAATCCGGTGATCTGGATTCAGACAACCTGGGAAGGCGGGAAACATCCGATTAAGGTTGCGCCGTATACAAGAAGTATGCTGGATACCTACCGGAATAATGTGACAGCATGTCTGATTTTATCGACCAGCAGGAAAAAGGGATCTTTTGATGTTGCATCTACGGATAAATTCCTGTATGCGCTGGCACCGCTTCCATATGCTACAGGACTTTTTCCACTGGCACTCGGAGAAGAAATCGATATCGAGTTCCTTCCGGCAGTAAAAGATGCTGTGAATATGAGTTTCAGCGAACGAAACAAGCTGGGATTTAAAATGGCGATGAAAAAAGATCTGGGATTTTTCTTTGGACTTGGAAGTGTGGCTTATGCGGTAAGTCTGAGCCTGTCTTCGCTGACTGGTGGCAGAGGCATCCAACTATCAAGTCTTCTGAAATGCAGACCGCATATGATCTTCCGCCTGATACAGGCAAAGTGCCGCTGTAAAAAAGAGAACCGGCAATTACTTCCAAAGGATTTATTCCATTTAAAAGGGTTCATGGTAGCGGGTACGGATAATCAGTGCTATAAAGATGATCTGGAAGAGCTCTGGGGAATCCGGCCGATGGAATTGTTTGCTGGTACGGAGCCATCTATAATGGGGACAGAGACCTGGACGAGAAAAGGAATGTATTTCTTCCCGGATACGGCATTTTATGAATTTATCACAGAGAAGGATATGTTGAAAAATCATGAGGATCCGTCTTATGTTCCACCGACATATCTGATGGATGAAGTACGACCGGGAGAAAAATATGAGCTCGTATTTACGATTTTGAAAGGCGGTGCATTCGCGAGATATCGTTGTGGTGATATGTACCGGTGCGTTGGACTGGAAAACAGGGAAGATGAAACACAGATCCCACGTTTTGAATATGTGGACAGGGTACCATGGATCATTGACATAGCAGGATTTACAAGGATTTCAGAAAATGGGATCCGAAATGTTATTCGTCTGTCAAAGCTCCCGATCACAAACTGGGTTGCGGCAAAAGAATATAATGAAAAGAACCGCCCATATCTGCATATGTATGTAGAACTGGAACGGGAATCCTTGCTGAACAGTGCCATGAGCGCCGATATTTTAAAAGAGTTACTGAGTACATATTTTAAATATATTGATCAGGATTACCGTGACTTGAAGAAAATATTGGGAATGGATCCTTTGCAGGTTACAATTTTTACGTGCGGAACATTTGAAACTTATGAAAAACAGACTGGAAAAAAACTGCATCAGATGAATCCTTCTTATTATGATTTGAAGGCGTTGCTGGAAGTGCAGGAATGTTTGAACAAAGTGAGATAAGAGGGAATTATGGGAACCTATGGATATATTTCAATCATAGCAATGGTGTGCTATGGATTTATGCTGCTGATGTTTCTGACAGCGAAGCGAAATAAAATTGTAAATAGCTTTCTGGTAGTGTTGGTTGGACTGCTTTTTTGGGCTGGAGGATCGGCATTTATGCGTGTTCATCTGTGGCCAAGTTATGAATTCTGGTATCAGGTTTCCCTGCTTGGAATTTTACTACTGCCGTATGCATATTATTGCTTTATTCTGGCATTTGGCGGGGTGAAAAAAGGTCTGCCAGGGAAAATATATCTGGCTGTTATGCTGATCTGTTTTGTGGTAAATATCCGGCATGGGGTATTCCTGGGATGCCCGAATGTGGTGGAAAAGAATGGGCTTCCTACTTTTGTGTATGAGATTAAACCTACTATATTAGTACTCTTTTTCCCGGCTGGGATTTTTTTGATTTATCTTTTCCTTATCCTTGTGCGGATCTGCAAAGCAAATCCCAATATGAAAGTACAGTATGAACCGGTCATGGCAGGGGTTCTGGTGTTGTTTGCAGGGAATATGTTGCTTGGAATACCATTTTTCAGTGGATTTCCGATTGATATTTTAAGTGGTGTTGTAAATGTATTTTTTCTGTTTTATGCACTGATCCGCAGACGTCTGTTCCGGTTGCAGATGCTGGCATCGCCCAGTCTGTGTTACGGTGTGGGATTTTTGTTTTCTGTTATTGTATTTTTGAATGTAATTCCATATCTGCAGAAAATCTTCCATATACAGATGAATAAGAATACAACGCTTTATGCCCTTGCTTTTGCAATTGTGTTTCTGGTGATTTATGCGCTGTTTACTTTTTTGTGGAAGCTTCTGGTACGCAGTGTGTTTGTCAGGGAAGAAAATTATCAGACAGAAAAAATCAGGGAGTTCAGCTCTGCAATTTCGAAGACGCTGGATTTAAATGAAATTCTGGACAAAACGATCAGTGTCATGAAAGAACTGATGGATGTTGGAAATATCTATATTTGTATGCAGGATGCACCGGGACAGCCATATCGGGGAGTGGCAAGTGATCAGCCACTGAATGATCTGACATTTACGATGGAAGAAGAAAACCCGATGATCCAGTGGCTGAAAGAACATGAAGAGCCGATCATTTACCGGGATTTCCGTTATACCGTGGAGTATAAGTCGATGTGGGAGAGTGAAAAACACCGGCTGGATAAGACGCATATCCGTTACTGTGCAGGGTTGAAAGATGGAGAATGCCTGGTTGGTGTGATTCTGATCACAGATGCTTCGGTGAAAAAACGGCTGGTATATGATGAGGTGCAGCTGATCTCATCTGTTACGTCGGTTGCATCGATTGCGATTAAGAATTCAAGATTGTACGAGAGAGCCCGCCAGGAAGCCAGAACAGATGAGATGACCGGATTACTGAACCGGAAATATTTCTATGAAGTGCTGAATGAAGAGCTTGAGAAAAACAGGGAGGCATCGCTGGCACTTGCGATCATCAATGTAGATGATTTTAAATTGTATAATCAGTTGTATGGGGTGAAAGAAGGAGATCTGTGTCTGCAGCGGATTGCAGATATTATCAGAAGCAGTGTCGGAGAAAGTGGATACACGGCCCGCTATGGAGGAAAGGAATTTGCGGTTCTTTTACCGGGATATGATCTTTTTTCCGCCAGAAATATGGTGGAATCTATTGCAAAACAGATTTATGTTATGAATAACCGCAGAACGGATATGAAGCTGAAAGCGGTAACTGTGAGTGCCGGTATCAGTGCGGCTCCTTATGCGGCAAGGAACGTGAAAGAGCTGATGGAAAATGTAGATCTGGCAGTTTATCATGTGAAACATAATGGAAAAAATGGGATCCAGGTCTTTGATATGATGTTCCGGAACAACAGTGTGGGGAACAATACAAGGAATCGCACCCATATTTATCAGGAGTATGAGTCTACGATTTATGCGCTGACGGCGGCAATTGATGCGAAGGATCACTATACGTTCAGCCATTCCAACAATGTAGCTTATTATGCAACGTCACTGGCGACGACCCTTGGAATGAACGAAGATATGATAGAGATTATCCGGCAGGCAGCACTTCTGCATGATGTCGGTAAAATCGGTATTCCGGAGTATATACTCAATAAAGAGGGAACACTGACAGATGAAGAATATGAGATCATCAAAGGGCATGTAGAGGCATCGATCGATATTATCCGTCACCTTCCATCGCTGGATTATGTAATTCCGGCAGTCATCGGTCATCATGAGCGGTATGATGGAAAAGGATATCCACGCCGGATCGCAGGAGAAGATATTCCACTGACTGCGCGGATTTTGTGCGTGGCAGATTCTTTTGATGCCATGACATCCAAACGATGTTATAAAAAAGCATTTCCTATTGAAGTGGCACGGGAGAAGCTTCTTCAGGATGCAGGCAGACAGTTTGATCCTGACCTGGTATATAAGTTTGTTGAATGCCTGGATAATGGCAGTATTACACTGGTGAAGGCAGAAGAAACTGTGGACAATCTGAAAGAAATGCTGTAGAATATTCCCACAAAAAAGTGACGAAAATCAGCAAGAAACGGTTGACAAAAGCCTGTTGGTATAATATAATATGCAAGTATGACGTGAGAAGAAACAGTTTGCACCAAAGCCCCGGAGTGAACTTGTTTTCTATAGAATCTACAATGAAAATAATTAGTAAACTGAAATTCATAGGAGGTCAACCAATGAAAACTTACATGGCTAATCCAGATAAGATTGAAAGAAAATGGTATGTAGTTGACGCTGAAGGACAGACACTTGGACGTCTTGCAGCAGAAGTCGCTAAAGTTTTAAGAGGAAAAAATAAACCGGAATTTACACCGCACATTGATACAGGTGACAACGTAATTGTTATCAACGCTGAAAAGATCAAAGTTACAGGAAAGAAATTAGATCAGAAAGTATACTATCATCACTCAGATTATGTAGGAGGAATGAAAGAAACTACATTAAGAGAAATGATGGCAAAGAAACCGGAACAGGTTATCGAACTTGCTGTTAAAGGTATGCTTCCAAAAGGACCTTTGGGAAGAACAATGATCAAGAAACTTCACGTATATGCTGGAGCAGAACATGCTCATCAGGCACAGAAACCAGAAGTTTTAACATTTTAGTCAGAGGTTTGAAAGGAGGAAATAAAAGTGGCAACAGCTAAATTCTACGGAACAGGAAGAAGAAAAAAATCTATCGCAAGAGTATACCTTGTACCAGGTACAGGTAAGATCACAATCAATAAAAGAGATATCGACGAATATTTAGGACTTGAAACTCTTAAAGTCGTAGTTCGTCAGCCATTAGTTGCAACTGAAACAGTTGATAAATTTGACGTTCTCGTTAACGTACGTGGTGGTGGATACACAGGACAGGCAGGAGCAATCCGTCACGGAATCGCAAG
>ENA-OPBF01000170-OPBF01000170.1-human-gut-metagenome-genome-assembly--contig:-NODE-170-length-56627-cov-5.781889_pt1 | contig 56627 bp, 61 predicted proteins | sample MGYA00241067_ERZ501450 | MGnify/ENA primary metagenome ERZ501450 (study PRJEB25962, sample SAMEA2042516) | human gut metagenome | biome: human gut; feature: human-associated habitat; material: faeces... | reverse complement strand
TTAAGGTTTTGGCGTCAAAGCCGCCAAAACAATCACATCGAACGAGCAAAGCTCGCCGATTTTGCGAGGTTTTACAAGCCTTGATAAAATGGAGTCAAAAAAGGAGGTTTACGAAAGTCATGGAGTCAAAAGTACAAAAAATGAAAAAAAGCACCGATGTTGCAGAAGAAAACGATGGTGTCACAGCAGAAAAAATCAAGTTTCCGTTGTATGTATTTCCCGAGACTATGAAAACGGTTGATATCTTATACAAGTCGGATAACTGCTCTTCACGCACGGAGTTTATGGAAAAGGCAATCAGATTTTACTGCGGTTATCTTTTGCAGAACAAGCCTGAGCTTGTGGATTATCTTGCTCCGCAGATTGCAACGATAACAGAGGGAATTGTAAAAGGCACGGAACAGAGGCTGTCCCGTGCCTTATTTAAGGTTGCTGTCGAACTTGGTGCGATTACACATATGCTTGCCGCAGTGCATGACATTGACGACGATACAATGATAAAACTCCGTGCTATGTGTACAGATGAGGTTAAGCGGATCAACGGTATCATTAATTTTGAAAAGGCGGTGAGGTATCAGAGAGGTTAATAAGAAAAATGGCTCATTGTATCTTATGAATGGATACAATGAGCTGTTTTTATCAATCGATGATAACTACAAATTATCGGAGGATGTTTACAATGACTCATTATCAATTTTCACAGATATTTTTAGGTTTTGCTGCAAAAGATAGATATACTGTTGCCGAATCTTTATTGTATCATTTAGAGAATTATGGCGTGCCTGTATGGTATGATAGACATGATTTAATAATTGGAGATAATCGACAAAAAGAAAATTTTGAAAAAGGTATTATAGAAAGTAAATATGCAATTATCATTTTTTCAGAAAATACAGAAGATTGCTTTTGTCTAAACGAAGAAATTGATGTTATATATAATATGCACAAAAAAGAAGAAATTAGAGTATTCCCGATATTATTTAACATTACATTTGAAGATCTACCACAAAAGTATAAATGGATAAAAGAATTGATATACAGAGAAATTAGTGACAAATCAGGAAGTGCAATTACTGTTAGCAGTATTGTTTGTCGTTATTTAAAAGATATATCCGATTCTCTTCCGCATAAAAAATTATATGATTTTACTAGTATTAATTTAAAATGCGATAAAAATGGATACATCAAAGAATTGCTAAAGCAATATTATAGTATTGACCACCATAATCTTAACTCGAGATTAACTATTTTATATAGTGTGTATCTTTTCATAAAAAGCAGCATTACATATCAGCAAATTGTATCGATAAAACCGATAGAGTGGCTATTCAGCATAACTAAGTTGGATTTAAAGATAGATTTTAAAGAATTGCGAATTGCTGAAAACAATCTAATAATTTTACTGAATATTATAGATGACTATTATACTCTGCAATAATTTGTAATACAATGTCTGTAATCTTTATAGCGTCTCTGGATTTTCCAAGTACGTCTATGTATTTTTCTAAATAGGGATATTGCGTTATATTATTAGATATATCATTGTATATTTTTCTCGATTCAAAACCGGAACTTCCTATTGGAATTATTACTTTTCTGTTTTTCTTTGCAATTTGATATTCATTCCAAACCCCGATGGAATTATGTTCTTCATTTCTGCGTTTTGAATCACCAAACAAGAAAATTACGAATTGACATTGATCAATAAGATTTTCTCTATGATTGTGTATTTGTTGTTCTGACATATGCTCAGCAAAAGGCCTCATTTTTAAATGGTGTTCAATATTTGTAATATGTACTTCTGAAAGATAATTTAATCCATAGCCGCTTATATAATTACCAAGTTTATATCCCATACCGGAATAAAGTTGATATTTTTTCAACAATCGATAAGTTAGTTCCTTGGCAAGCTCGTTTGCGAATTTATCATCATCATCATTAAGATTAATAAATGAGCCTGAAATAAAAACACGATATGAACGTATCTTGTTAGCCAGTCGATTTAAAATGTTAGGAATTTCATTATTGGATTTGACTTGCAAAACTTTGATATGGTATCTTGTTTCTAAATCTTTTATAAACGCCTTGTGTTGACAAGTATTTTTCTTTTCTATAATTGTATAATGAAAGTTGTTTTTATCATTTAAATAGGTGGAAATAAATGAAAGACATGATAATACTATTGTATCCGAGAAACTATAACCCAAAAACAAAAATGTATTAGATATAAGTTCCTTTTTAAAAAAAGTAAGCAGTAATTGATGATTATCATTATATTTTTCAATATCAGCTTTAGTTATTACTATATTATCAGAATCGCTAACATCACCATTTAATTTATAGATGGTAACATCTGTTTGAGGAACTAAACTGACTAAATCGGAATCTCGGATTATTTTATTAGAAATAATCCTGCGTTTTGATAAGTTATCTTCGATTACTGAATCATAGTTTGTTGTCCATATGTTTTTGAAATTTAAATCCATTATTGAATTTAATAGTTCGCTTTCAAATTCAAAATTTTTGTTCAATACGGATTTTACTATCGTTTGCAACGCTGTTTTTCCATATCTATTTGAAAAGTATTGTGCTATCGAAAACAAATCCGTATCTTTTGTGATTTTTATATTCAATTTGTGAGCGCATTCTTCCAACAGCTTACCCCAACTTGGGAATCCGACACTGCAAGAACTACCTGCCCCTAAAAATAAGGATGATTCATCTCTAATAATATGTTCTGCCATCTCATTTATAAACTCTTTTTCATTCATACTATCCTCACCATAATTTGTAGTTATCACTTATTAAACTTTTTCACCATAAATATATCACCAAATTCCTAAAATGTCAATTTAATCTGACAAAATTCGTGAATTTCCACAAATTGTTGTAATTTGTCAAATGTTAAAAACTCTGATATAATAGATGTAATTTAAAATCAATAAAAAGAATAGTTCTTGGCTAATTTGTTTAATTTGACGAAAATGCCAAATCTACTTATACAAAAATAAAGGAGTTTTCCATTATGTTTGAATACAAATTGCACATTGATGAATTTCTTAATTATTGCCGTTACCACAAAAAACTTAGTGATAAAACGATCCGAGCGTATAAAATCGACTTGTCGCAGTACGGAGTTTTCTCGAACGAGCTTTCAAAGCAGGCCTTGTGGGACTACATAGAATATCTCAACAAAAAGTACAAGCCTAAAACAGCCAAGCGTAAGCTTGCAACGCTTAAAGCGTTTATTCACTTTCTGCTTTTGCAGGATCTTATCGACTTTAATCCGTTTGACAAACTGGAAACAACGATAAAAGAGCCTTTGCTGCTGCCGAAAACCATTCCCCTTGGAGTTATAGCTAAACTAATATCTTTTTCGTATCAGCAGATTGTGTTTGCTAAAAGCGATTATCAGATTCGCAGTGCAGTTCGTAATACAGCAATTCTCGAATTGCTTTTCGCTACAGGAGCTAGAGTGGCGGAGATTTGTACTTTGCGTTCAGATAATGTTGATCTGTTAGGAAACTCGGTTAAATTCTATGGTAAAGGCTCAAAAGAACGTATTATACCTATTGAAAATTTTGCGGTACTCAGTATTCTTAGAAAATATCATTCGTTATTTGAAAAAGAGATTCCAGATTCGGGATATTTTTTCGTCAACAAGCTAGGCAGAAGAATGACCGAACAGTCTGTTCGCAATATGATAAATTTCTATTGCAAACAGTGCGGAGTAGATATGCATATAACGCCCCATATGTTCCGACATTCTTTTGCTACTCTTCTTCTCGAAGAAGATGTTGATATCCGATACATACAGCGAATGTTGGGACATAGTTCAATAACTACAACTCAGATTTATACACATGTTACGTCTGCAAAACAAAAAGAGATACTTAAAACAAAGCATCCAAGAAACAAACTGAATATTGGTTAGGAGGAGATACTATAGCTTTATCGCAAATAATCGTAACAAGCCGCTATCTGAAAAGCGGTACACAGAAAAGTAAAAACAAGCGCAGAAATTACACAAAGTACATCGCAACCCGTGAAACAGTTGAAGTACGTGAACAGAATAAGTTTGCTGAGAATAAGGAAGTGACGGAAAATCAAAAACAGCTTTTAAACGATTTGCTTTTGGACTTTCCCGAAGCTAAAAGATACCTTGAGTATGAGGACTACACTGCGAACCCTACTGTAGAAAACGCTTCGGAACTAATCAGTACGATCATTGAGCGTAACGCTGACGTCATCGGAAACCGTCAGAATTTTGTCGGCTACATGGCTATGCGGCCAGGAGGTCAGAAAAGAGGCTCTCATGGTCTTTTCAATGAAAAAGATGAACCGATAATTCTTGACAGGGTAGCTAACGAAATAGCAAATCACAAAGGCAATGTCTGGTCACACGTAATTTCACTTCGTCGTGAAGATGCAATTAGACTTGGTTACGATAATTCGGAAGCGTGGCGGCAGCTTGTTATGCGTCACATTTCAGATATTGCAAAAAATCAGAAAATCTCGCTGTGCAATTTAAAATGGTACGCTGCATTCCATGACACGACTCATCACCCGCATATTCATCTGCTTGTTTATTCCGAAAATACAAAGGAAGGATTCTTAACAAACGAGGGAATTAATAAGATTCGTTCAGCTTTTGCAAACGATATATTTCACGATGATTTGCAGTCAATATATCAGGAGCAGACATTAAGCCGTGACGAATTGAAAGCAGTATCAAAAACGGAGTTTGAAAGTGTTGTCAGAAAAATTCAGCAAGGCGATTTTGAAAATCCGCAGCTTGAAAATTTTATCCGCAAACTATATTCTCAATTACAGAATGTTAAAGGCAAAAAAGTATATGGATATCTTCCTCAGGAGGTCAAAGAAACAGTCAACAGCATTTTTTCGGAACTTGCAAAAGACGATAATATCCGTCAGCTTTATGAAAAATGGTGCAGCTTGGAGTGTTTGAAATACAAGAGCTATACGCAAAAGGAAAAAGAACTGCCGCCATTGGTTGATAACAAAGTTTTTCAGCCTGTGCGGAATATGATAATCAGAACTGTACTTGACATGAATGATTTTTCTAAAATTTCAGAACCCGAATTTTTGGAAAACAGCGATGGAATTCTCGAAAATTTTTCAGAAGAAATACCTCTACAGTTCGATGAATCTGAGCAATCTGAAAATGATAAAGTGGCATTTTCAGATAATGACGATCTGACAGCCGAAGATTTCATTTGGAGTGGTGAAAATGCGGTAACAGTCGATACGGTAGATTATCAATCTCAAAGTAAATACTATCTCAAATGGAGTACGGTATACAAAGAAGCCTGCAAGATTATTTACAACAAGCAATCAAAGCTTGAAGATTTTCAAAAAGCGGAACAGCTTTTGCTTAACGAATCAAGGTCAGGCAATGTTCTTGCGATTCACGATTTGGGCAAGCTTTATTCCACGGAAAAGCTCGGAGAAAAGAATGATGAAAAATCATTTTCATTTTACAGGGAAGCGCTTCATGCTCTTACGGTAATAGAACCGAACGCTGATTCCATGTTACCCTATGAGCCGAGATACGAAGGTCAGAATATGAAGTCTGCGGATATGCGTTCTTATGTTTGGTATCGCATAGGCAAAATGCATTGCTATGGTCTGGGAACGGAACAAGATTATGAAAAGGCATTTGAATGGTTTTTGAAGTCAGCTCAGGAGGGCAACAAATTCGCACAATACAGTCTCGCCAATTTATATTACTACGGCAACGGTGTGGAAAAAGACTTGTCTCAGGCGTTTTGGTGGTATCGCAAATCATCTGAACAGGGTCAGCCTTATGCTTCTTATGCTGTCGCTCAGATGTACAGCAAGGGCGAATATGTTGCTGAAAATAAAGAAACCGCACAGAGATATTACAAAGCGGCATTGTCAGGATTTCTTGAACTCGAAAGCAAGGATCAGGCTGATGATAACTTATATTACAAATTGGGCGCTATGTATAAAAACGGTCTTGGAACTGAGATTGATATTCCTAAAGCCATCGAATATTTTGAAAAATCCACTGAAAATATGTGGTCAACTTATCAGCTCGGCAGGCTTTATCTTTTCGGTGCAGAGGAACTTGAAAAAGATAAGGAAAAGGCTGTGGAGTGGCTCACAAAGTCCGCAAATGACGGAAATGAGTATGCTCAGAATATGCTTGACAATATGGCACAGTTTGAAAACACTATACTTGCAAATACGATCTTCGCTCTGTTCGCTAATCTCTGCAAGTGTATTGAAGATGACTATACACAGAAGTATAAGTCGGTCAGACATACAGTCGACAGCAGACTGAGGAGAATGATAAGGCAAAAGAAACAGTCGTTTGGAATTAAGGACGAGCAGTCTCAGAGTTATGAGCAATCATAATTACTGCCAAACATTTATAGAATATACTGTAACAGGTGGTTGCAAATATGTATTTGATATTAAAAAAGACTTTAATATGCTGGAAAACGGAGTTCACAATTGTTTATGGTAAAATAGAAATGCAGAAAAAGGGCTCCAAAAATACACAACAGGGGCGCTCCTTCTATGCGCAAACCGAGCCCCCACACGTTAATCTTGTGCTGACCGGGCTATGCACTTTTTCGAGCCCATTTTATGCACTTTTTGCTTGACAAACACAGTGGACAGTTTTTAAGAATATTTTACTCTGCTCTTGCATGGCGTTTGAACTTAATGATTAGTTAATTTTAAATAAAAGTCGTATAATCAGTCAAATATGATAATATAGTTGACAAAATGTAAATTATTAATGAATTCTAAAATTTACTTGACAAATATTTCAAGGCGAAGTATAATAAAAAAGTGTAAATATAGTCAAAAAGGCATCTTATTATGTGAAATAAATGTTTTTCTTGTTTGACTTAATTATGATAAGAGGAGTGAAACGCTATGACACCGGAAGAAGCTTCTCAGTTGTATAATATAGAACAAAGAAATTATTATGATTACTGTGGTTATATTCAGTCGTAGTATATAGAAGAGTTCAAGGTGGAACAGCGCCAAAGTTAACTGATACATCTACACCTGGACGAAGTTATGAATTGCCAGCACCGTGGTCTGAATGGATAGAGGAAGCTGCTACTAATGTAAAGATTATAAAATAGCATTAAATGGAGTGTGTGTAATGGATAATAAAATGCGTATAGTGGCGGAAGAATTTGAAAATACAACTACTGGAGAGAAAGTAACCGGTGTAACGGTTATGATTGATGGAAAGTTAAGACAGGTCTTTGATATTATGATTGCAAAAAGTGGTTATAACAAGAGTTATTTGGAAATGTTGCAGGAGGTACTTGTTTTAGGAATAGATGAGTATATCAAGAAATTGAAATAGTATATTCAATTACTTATCGTTGGTATTTTAAACCTGCGGTTCGAAATTTGGAAACGCAATCCAAGCAACAGCAAAAGTCAGCGGAACGATCTCTAATGGCATGGACGGATTTGATATGCTGTCGATGGGACTGGGAATGATAGATCCCGATAATCCGTTAACGGCATTGAACAATAAGCTGCATCAGAGTGATATTTATAATGGTTTCCAGATGGGCGTGAGTATGCTTTCATCCTTCAGTGGTGCAGCATCACAGAATATGGCTTGTTTTATTGCTGGAACTATGGTTCTTACAGCTACAGGACTTGTTGCAATAGAAAAGCTTTCCGCAGGAGATGTGGTAATCTCAACAAATCCTGATACCCTTGAAACGGCAGGAAAGACTGTTCTTGAGACTTATGTGCGCAAAGTAGACAAGCTGGTACATCTCACGATAAACGGCGAAGAAATTGTGACTACAGATAATCACCCGTTTTATGTACAAGGCAGGGGTTTTATCAATGCAGGAAATCTGCTCGTTGGTGATAAGCTTATCAGTGTGAATGGTGAAGACTTAGTAATTGTGAAATTCTTCATTGAAGAAACTGCTGAATCTGTTTCCGTGTATAATTTTCAGGTTGAAGATTATCATACTTATTTTGTTGGTGAGTCTGCGGTTTGGGTGCATAATTCGGAATGTAAAGTGAGTACTTCAAGAAGAGATCATATATTAGAGGGTGAAGGGCCTAATGATCCTGGGCATGGCCCCAATAGGGGATTTGGCAATAGTGCTTTTCCTGACACTTGGACAGACGATTACGCTATAAAAGCCGTTGAAGATGTAGCCAATAGTCCAAATTCAACATGGAGACAATCAACAGGACCTGGTGGAGGACGTAACGCTCCTGTTACAATAGGAGGTCCTGATGCAAATGCTCCATTAACCACAAGAAATGGACGACCAGTTAGGTTTATTGTTGAAGGTAGAAATCATGGATTAGATGTTAGAGTTATTGTTGAACCTGGCGGTGAAGGAATAGTTACGGGATTTCCTATTAATCGATAAAGTGTTAGGAGAATTAGTGATGAAAAAAGAAGCATATGATAAATTTATGAAAAAAATATCGAGTGAATTCAAAAATGTTGATACAGTTAAAGAATTTCTTTTAGATGCAGCGGAATTAGCTATGTATGGAGAAAAACGAGTGGCACTTGAAAATTTTCTTGAAAATCTACTGGAAAATGAGATACATATTTCATCCGAATTGATAGATTTGGCAGAAGAGGCATTTAGTGATAACCCAACAGACTATGATAATAGATTAATTTTTGAAATGAAACAATTTAAATTAAATTAATGTGTAATATAAAAGTTGTATGCAAATACGAATACGCTTGAAACCGCACCGAAAACGGTTCTTGAAACGTATGTCCGTCAGGTAGAAAAGCTTGTTCACCTCACAATTAATGGTGAAGAAATTGTAACAACTGATAATCACCCGTTTTATGTACAAGGCAGGGGTTTTATCAATGCAGGAAGTCTTCTCGTTGGCGATAAACTTATAAGCGTAAATGGCGAGGACTTGTTTGTTGAGAAACATCGGGTTGAAGAATTTGACGAGCCTGTTGACGTGTATAATTTTCAGGTTGAAGATTATCATACTTATTTTGTTGGTGATTGTGCGGTTTGGGTGCATAATGCAAGCTCTGATTATAATCTAATTGAACCGGATAAATACACAGAACTTTCTGAGTCAGAGATGCGAATAATATTATCTGATCGTGGCCTGGATGATACTGCTGTGCAAGATATGATTGATTCTTTTGATGGACCAATATATAGTCGTGAAGGAAACCTTGGAGAAGTTTTTACGATAACTGAGGCATCTGCTGGTGATGCATCAGGAATTTTTGTTACAAGAGGTTCTGCTGGAGCTACACTGGCAGAAAGAATTAATAATCTTGCATTACCGCCTAATAATACTGCACTTGTTGAGAGCCAAATGCAACTTACTCGATCACAAATTTTACTTGAGGGAAAAGTAGCTGCACAACCTGAATGGGCACTTATTGCTGATGATGGCATATCAAGAACAGGCGGCGGATGGCAAGTAGTTACTGATGGTGGAAAATATACAGGTGCAATTGATAGGTGAATTAGTATGAAAGAAAAACTAACTATTCTTTATAATTATCTTAAGAACAATGATCATATGCAGGATGCTAATAGGATTGCTAAAATTCTCGATGAATACGATAAAAATGGTGACTTATCAGAATTATCTATAAAAAAAATAAAAGCAATGTGCAATCCTAGATATCTCGGAAATCTTTATATAAAAGAATTTCCCGATCCATATAAATGGTGGAATTTCTTGGCTGAAATAAAAAAATCAATTGAATGAAACTACGTTGATGATAAGAAGCTATTTTATGGATTTTGAGAATGGTATTGTAAAAATAGACGAGGAAGCATTTAGTCCTAAATATTCTTTTGAAATGTTCCGTCATTCCTCTTTTTATAAGAATTAAGCTTGTTCACCTTATAACAAATGGTGAAGAAATTATCACAACTGATAATCACCCGTTTTATGTTCAAGGCAGGGGCTTTATCAATGCAGGAAATCTTCTCGTTGGTGATAAACTTATAAGCGTAAATGGCGAAGATTTGTTTGTTGAGAAGCACTACATAGAGGAAACAGATGTACCCGTTGATGTTTATAACTTCCAAGTTGAAGATCATCATACTTACTTTGTTGGTGAGTGTTGTGCTTGGGTGCATAATAAAAATTGTCCCCCACACATGAATGAAGATGGCACATTAAAACCAAATCAAGAGTATAAAGCTGGAGAAAACGGCTACACATACAAAACCGATGCAAATGGTAATATAAGTTCTGCTCATGCGGACGAATTGAAATTCAAAACCCATGACGGAAGATTGAACCATAATTCAAACACAGCCGGTAAATTACCTGGTGATGACGCAGGCCATTTGTTTGCAGACCAATTTGGTGGTTCTCCGGATTTGGATAACCTGGTTTCGCAGAGAAGTGATTTAAATAGAGCTGTAAAAAATACAGATAATTATCGCAGTATGGAAAGGGAGTGGTCAAATGCATTAAAAAATGGACAAAACGTTACTGATGTAGATATTAAGTTATCATATAAAAACGGTTCATCTCGTCCTTCTTCTTTTAACGTATCCTACAAAATTGACGGTGAACTGTTTAGACGAATATTTAAACAATAGAAATAATTTAAAGGAGAATTGATATGTTACAAGGATTTGAAGATGCTTTTACAGATGCGCAGGCAAGAACGATATCGCTAGCTTTAGAGTTATTAGAAAATAACAAGAAAGAAGCTGATATGATATATATTTATATTTATCAAAGTGATACGCAGATTTTTTTTAACGCATTTTTTGCTAAAGATAAGAAAATCTACCTTTTAAACGATTGGTTCGATGACGATCAAATCAATGATTTTTTTGACTGCGGTGTGGAAGATGTTGACAATATTGTTGAAGTATGTGATACTTACGATGGTAAATGCCCATATGAGTTTAAATTAAGTTACAATGTTAAGACTAAGTCTTTTGATGCGAAATACAACTATGATGATATTGCAATGGAGAATGATGTTGACTTAGTAGATATTTATAAAGAATGGCAGAAAGAATGTGAGTCCGAAATCTCTTGTAATTGAGACTGTTAGCATTTGATGTTTCATACAAAATAGATGGCAAATTTATTAATCCCCATTAAAAAATAGGAGGTTAACCATGTTAAAAGGATTTGAAGACGCATTTGTTGATGCACAAGCTAATGTTATTTCGCTTTGCCTTGAATTACTTAAGAATTCTGAAAAGAGTGCAGACGTTATATATGTATACATATTACAAAATGATAACGAAGAGTATATTGACGCATTTTTTGAGAAAGATGGCAAGTTGTTCACAACCAATGATTGGTGTTCAGATGCTCAAATTAAGGAATTCTTTCATTGTGGAATAGAAGATATAGAAAGCATTGTTGAGCTTTGTGATACCTATGATGCAAAGTGTCCACACGAATTCAAATTAGTATACAATGTTAACTCTAAGTCATTTGACTCAAATTACAATTATGAAAATGTAACTGATGTTTATGATAAGGATGTAATTGAGTTAGTCGAAGAATGGTTTAATGAATGCAAAAAAAATATAAGTCATTGATAAATTTTAAAAGATAAAATTATGGTTGAAGTCAATGAGCAATTAGCTGAAGTTATATCCAACTCACAAATAGCCTTTTTAAACGGCACGTTGCAGGAAGCATTCAGCCTATACTCAACACTTATATGTTCAAAGCAGAGGATTTATCGAAGCAGGAAATCTTCTTGTTGGTGATAAGCTTATCAGTGTGAATGGTGAAGACTTAGTAATTGTGAAATTCTTCATTGAAGAAACTGCTGAATCTGTTTCCGTGTATAATTTTCAGGTTGAGGATTATCATACTTACTTTGTTGGTGAGTGTGCGGTTTGGGTACATAATGCGGAGTGCATCGTACGCAAGAATGGTGAGATTGAGATTACAGATTGGGAAGGTTATCCAAAAGGTGGACCAAAGCCAGATGGAAAACTTAAACTTCTTGAAGGAGAAGAATATACAAAAGCAAGAAAATCTGCTAATAGTGAAAATGCTCAGATTCATAGACAAAATCCTGAATTAAAAGGAAAACAAATTCATGAAGTACATCCTGTTAAATTTAGTGGTAGCCCAACGAACCATTCTAATAAAATTGCGCTTACGCAGTCTGAACATGCAAAATACACCAAGTTTTGGAAGCGAATACAAGCTCAAGCAAAAAATCAAATGAAATGAGGAAAGAAGAATGAATATAGCGGAAAAATATATGACGGATATGGAATTGAATGAACCAAGCAATCCATTAGAAATAAATAAAACTGAAGATAAATTAAAAATTAAATTTCCGGAACAGTATAAAAAGTTTTTGCTATCTCATAACGGGGCTGAGGGTTCTATAGGCGAAAATTCGTATCTCGTTATATGGTCAATTGAAGATATTATCTCTTTAAATGAGGAATATGGTGTTTTTGAGTTTACACCAGAAATTTTATATTTTGGTTCAGATGGTGGGGATATGGCATATGCATTTGATAGGAGAAATTCAGCAGTAAAAATTGTTGAAATTCCTTTTGAATCGATTTCTGTCAATGATGCCGTTACATTATCTGATGATTTTGATGATTTTATAAAATTGATATATAACAGATAAAAACAATTATCAAAATTTATATCCAACTCACAAATAGCCTTTTTAAACGGCAAGTTGCAGGAAGCATTCAGCATATACTCAACACTTATACGTTCAAGGCAGGGGTTTTATCAATGCAGGAAATCTGCTCGTTGGTGATAAACTTATCAGCGTAAATGGCGAAGATTTGTTTGTTGAGAAACATCGGGTTGAAGAATTTGACGAGCCTGTTGACGTTTATAATTTTCAGGTTGAAGATTATCATACTTATTTTGTTGGTGAATCTGCGGTTTGGGTGCATAATAATAACAAAGCTTGTCCTGTTCCTGAACCAAGAAAATCGGAAAAACACAAAACAGCAGATGGCGAACCTTTAACATATAAATCAAATTCAAAACATACGCCTGGTCAAGATGGTAATTGTTCAGATGCTGGTATTGAGCCAAGAAATTCATTTGAATTATTTGAGGATTCGATTGCTTCAACTGAAAAAACTGGTCATAGATATGCATATGAAAAAGAAACAGATACGATTCACAGATTTTTCTCAAATGCAGAGGAAACAGAATGACACTGGTGTGGTTCAGAAAATCAAGGAAAAAATTCTTTGAATATAACAAAGATACCCAAAGATATTAAAAAAACATTTACAAAAGAGTATGGTGTTAAATGGAAAGGAAGATAATATGTTAATTGGCGATCCTTATAAATTTGCAGTTTTATTTGATAGAGTAAAAAAATGGAATCCATCTTTAACAGATAATAATGGTTTTTTTGCACTATGTATTGATGGAAAATTATTTCCTGATGAAATTGAAAATGCAGTAATACCTGTAGGTGTTAGAGATGTCAAAGTAGCTTTATCTGGAATTCCAGTTGATGAAAAAATATTTGACATGGATTCAAAAGATGCAATTTTGATTTTGTATGATCTTGTATATCCAGAGTTTGATGATGAGAAAAGTGATGAAGAAAACAGGGATAATGATTTTAGATATTTGCTTTCTACAAATGAATTAGTTGATGATAATTATCTTGTTTTTGCTGTAGGAAAAGAAAGGAAAATTAGAATACTTGGTACAAAAGCAGAGTATGATTTTGAAGAGAAAAGAGATGTTTTATGTAATTCAAAAGTAACTGAAATAATCCTCGAAAAAGATTATGTTAATAATGTTATTGCTCAACTTGAAGAGATAAAGTGGAATTAAGATTTGAATATTGGTACATTTAATAATCAGCGAATCTTGCACTATATGCCCGACAAGTATACAAGATTGTACATCTGACAATTAACGGTAAATAAATTATCACAACCGAAAATCACCCGTTTTATGTACAAGGCAGAGGCTTTATCAATGCAGGAAATCTTCTCGTTGGTGATAAACTTATCAGCGTAAATGGCGAAGATTTGTTTGTTGAGAAACATCGGATTGAAGAACTTCACGAGCCTGCTACTGTTTACAATTTTCAGGTTGAAGATTATCATACTTATTTTGTTGGTGATTGTGCTGTTTGGGTGCATAACAAGAATTGCACACCTGAAAATAAGCAATCCCTTAAGGAACACCTTGAAGGTACAGCTGACAATACTGGAGCAAAGCCAAACGGTACGATAAATGGCTGCCATGAAGAAAGTCACTTTTTAAGTGAACTTGATATTGCTGGTGGTGATCTAACAGATAATATCCAAAATGTAAGTGGTATAGACGGTGTAACTTATGTTGAATATACAGCAAATACAAAAACGGGAAAAGCCACTAAGACGATATATGATTCAAATGTAATCAGCACTGATGATTTTATTGATCGCGGCTTGGACGCGTATGCTAATGTTCCTGAATCTGTAAGTGGAGGACCTGTTACTGCACTTGATAATTCTGGAAAAGCATGGAATTTTTATATTAGAGATAATAAGCTTATTACCATGTATCCATCGGTTTAAATAGAAGGAGCTTTTTATGAATTTACTTGTAAATAATGAGGCAAATGAATGTGTTGAATTACTTATTAATACGTTAGCTGCGTGTCACTTTAAAAAGTTTATTGAATGTGTTAATAAGAAAGAAAACTGGACAGCCGAGCTTTGTTGGTGTTTTTTTGAAAAATCAAATGATAATAAAGAGTATTATCAATTTGAAACTTTTGAGGGTGATACTTATAGAATGTCTTATAATGATTTTTTGGATATTGTAAAACTTGCAATTATCAGATTTTATCTTGGTACTAACGATGTTAAAATCAAGGAATCATTAAAAGAATATATCAAGAATACAGTATTTGATTCTATTCTTGATAATATTGATCCATCATTAGCATCAGGCGTTCCTCTTGTTTATGGGCAGTGATGTGGTGAGAAAATTGTAAAAACGGATAATCATCCGTACAAGGCAGGGGTTTTATCAATGCTGGCAATCTCCTTGTTGGCGATAAACCAAAAAATTGAATACGATTGCAAGGGAAAAATAAAGAGTATCACATATAAGAATCAAAATTATAAAATCTCAAGGTGACGTATGAATAAGCTTCTGGCATTACTGCAAATACTGATAAAAGAAACAGATGAAAATCATAAGCTGACTACAAATCAGCTTATTGAAAAACTGTCGGAGCAGGGCGTATATGCTCATCGAAACACGATCCCCTCTGATATAGAAAAGCTCAGAAACGCAGGCTACGATATTATCTGCGATAAAAGTACGCAGAATAAATATTTTATGGGCAGCAGGGGCATGGAGCTTTCGGAGATAAAAATGCTGTGCGACGCAGTAAACGCAGCTCAGTTTATTTCGGAAGAAAAATCCTTCCAGCTGATAGACAAGCTGTTTTCTCCTCTGAGCGACTATCAAAAGGAAGAAATAAGAAATCTCATTCAGCAGCCGAGCGAAAACAAGGCGGACAGTAAAAGCATATATTATGCCGATATCATCAACACTGCGATCACGCAGCGACGTAAGATCCGTTTTCAGTATTACGAATATAATGAAAAAAGAGAAAAAATTCTCAAGCATAACGGTTATACATATACGGTCAGCCCCTATGCCGCCGTGTGGAACGACGACAGGTATTACCTTGTGGGGTATTGTGAAAAACACAGAGATATAACGGTTTTCAGGATAGACAGATTAGCGAATATATCTCTGACAGACCATCCTTCCAAACCGTGTCCGAAAGATTTTGTGCTGAAGGACTTTATTGCACATACCTTTAAAATGTTCTGCGGTGAGTCTTCAGACGTGATACTGAAATGTAAAAATAAGCACATGAAAGCCATTATAGATAAGTTTGGAGACAATATTGATACAATCGGAACCGATCGTCAATTTTTCTGCGTAAAGGTAAAAGTAGAGCTGAGTCCTACATTTTATGCGTGGCTGTTTCAGTATCAGGGCGAAATTTGTATACAATCTCCACAAAATGCAATAGATCAGTTTGTGCAAATGGGAGAAACTATCATTGAGGTGCATTCATAATTGTGCACCTCATTTTTTGCTATTGACAATCGAATTTACGTTCGATATAATAGATACAAGACGTTCGCAGAAAAGAGAACAAGGATTGAAAGGATTGAAGATTTATGACTTTTGGCGAATACCTGAAACAAAAACGTCTTGATAAGGAAATAACGCTGAGGGGCTTTGCGAAGCTGGTTGACATATCTCCCGTATATCTGTGCGACCTGGAAAAAGGCAGAAAAGCGGCTCCGAGTATGGAAGTCATGCAAAAAATGGTGAGTAAGCTGGCGCTGAATAAAGAGGAATCCGAAAGGTTTTACGACCTTGCCGCTCTGGAGCAGACGGCAAAAAATCCGATACCGAAAGATCTGAATGCTTTTCTGAAAGACAACCGTGTGATCGTTTCCGCTCTCAGAACTGCAAAGGATCTGGACGCTACGGACGAAGAATGGCAGGATTTTATTGATAAGCTTAGAAAAAGCAGGGAGGGAAAACCATGAACGAAATGTTCTACAGACAAAGCGCTCTTGACTGCATTGCAAACGGACTTTTGAAAAATTACCGAAACGGCATGTATCTTTACGGTGCTCCCCGATCCATACCAATAGAGGAAATCATCGAGGTTGAATACAAACTGACGATAGAATATGTAAAACTGAGAAAATCGGGAAACGTCCTCGGTCAGACTGTATTTGAAAACTGCTTTGTCCCTGTGTATGACAAAGAAAATGAGCAGTACACTATTATCGAGGTTCAGCCCGGAACGATACTCATCGATGAAGCTTTGCTTGAAGAAGAAAATATGGGCAGATACAGGTACACTCTTGCCCATGAGCTTTCACATTGGATACTGCACCATAAGATTTTTGATAATTCGCAGGAATCCGCCGCCAAGACAACGACAGAAAGCAATTCTAAAACCGAATGGCAGGCAGACGCTCTTGCTGCTTCGATACTTATGCCGAAAATGCAGATAAAAAAGGCGTTTTTCTCGATGCACGGATCAAACGTTAACGCTAAAATTTTAAAAATGGCAGAGCTGTTTCAGGTGTCCAGGCAAGCAATGAAGATCTGCCTTGCTTCACACAATATGATATAACCGAATTTCGGTTATATTTTTACTCATAATGTTCTCTAAAAAACGAACAGAAAGGACAGAAGAATGTTAGTTGATTCACAGATCCGTCAAGTCGGAAAAAGACCATCCATGCCGCCGCTGAGATGTCCGTTGTGCGGAGGAAAACTTGCGGATAAGCAAAACACATGGTGCAAAAACAGGATCGTAGCCACAACAGCCGAACAAGGTGATTATCTCACGAAGTGTCACAAATGCGGTAAACTGATAGGTCTGACCGCAGAGAATTGAAAGTGAGAAATATAAATAAAATAAGTATATCAAATTACTCGTACAGAGCATCATCCACCCATCTGTGAATATGGGATTTGGGCTGTATATGCGTATGCAGTCTTAGTAAGAAATTACGAATGAGGTAGAAGCCTGACAGGTAGCTTTTAAAGCTATGTCAGGATTTCTGCCTCATTTTTTGAACTCCTATTCTGCTTTAAAAGCGGAATGGGATTTTTTTTATGCCTATTTTTAAGGCATGGCAATGCCAAATTGCAAAATACCCTTAAGCCTTCGTTTTGATTCAAACAAGAAAAATCAAAACGGAGGAATTACGATGAAAACAAAATATTTTGAATTTAGCAGAAACGGCGGAAGTGAGAAGTATTCCGAATTTACTGAGGAAGAGTATCTCAATGCAAAGGAAGAAGAAAACCGTTGGTTTATCAGCTTCGGCGACAGCGTTCTGGAATGCGAGGAAAGCCAGTATTCGGATCACTTTTCCAAGAAGGATCACGGAGAATATACGCAAAAGGATAGGAACTGGAAGAAGGTTATTCCGGTTTCGCTGGAACAGTATACATACGGCGGAAATTACGAGCAGAAGATTCTCAATGACAGTACAGTTGTTCCGCTTGAGGAGCGCATCTTAGAGCAGTTAGGCTTGGAACATGACTTGGTAAAGCTCAAAAAGGTCATGAAAAAACTCAAGCCATACGAACGTGAAATTATTTATCAGCTTTTTTGGATGAATAAAAGTCAGAATGATCTTGCCATGAAATATAGTGTTACCAGACAAACAATGCACGAAAAAGTACATCGTATTTTGGTGAAAGTGCTGAAATTATTTGAAAACGAAAAATAAATCCCTTACAAATCTCAATTTCGTTGCCAGTAAGTAGTGAAGGGGAAAATCGATGAAACTAATTCGGAGAATTTTCTCGACAGAATCTTGACAACCGAATATCAACTCTGCAAGTACGTTAATCACACGGTCGGTATGAAATCTCGGCAGCCAAATGTGATGTCCGCCATGACCTTGAAAAAGCGAGCGATAAAGACAAGTCACAGACCTTTGGACAGCAGCCAAAGTCGGCGATGAAACGTGTGAGGATAATGATACTTCCCAATGAGGGCTAAAAGAGCGGGTGAAACGCCCATGATGCGGTTACGCTGACCGCAGCTTGCAGAGTTCCGCCGTGACGGTCGTTGAGAACAAATATCACGGAAAATCGTCTGAAACTAACGAATCAGACGAAGGCAAAACGAAGTTATACGGCGGTTTGCGTTATAGCAGACCGCCATTTACATATTAAATTCACAAGAACAGGAGGCTGATAGTATGAATGATATATCAGAAGAAAAAGAAACGCCGAAGCTATTTGACTTTCAGCTAAAATCAAGTAGATTCGGCATTGATGTTAGAATCCCGTGCATAAAGCTTTCAGATAATCACCCATGCAAAGGCTGTGTGTGGTATGACAGGAATACAGACGTACTGTTCTGTCCGTTTCATAGCTGTGTAAGATACAGAAAAGGCTTTGACGTTCCAAAGAAAAAGGTGAATGAAAATGCTGATTAAACGTGGAGATATATTTTACGCTGATTTGAATCCCGTTGTCGGCTCAGAGCAAGGCGGTATTCGTCCTGTGCTGGTGGTACAGAATAATGTGGGAAACAGGCACAGCCCAACGATCGTGGTTCTTCCGCTTTCGACGGCAAAAAAGCATTATCTTCCCACTCATATTCATATCCGAGGTTCAAAAACATTGCCCAAGGATTCAATCGTGCTTGCGGAACAGATACGGACGATAGACAGATACCGATTGAAAAGTTACGTGGGTTCAGTTGATTTTGAACTTATGGAAAAAGTAGAAAAAGCGATGAAAATAAGTATAGGAGTTGATTTTGATGACTAAATTTGGACAAGCAGAATACAGCGATTTTATGGCGAGAGTATTTGCGGACAAGCTTGATGAAATTCTTGAAGCAGCCGAAAAACAGAATTTCAGCAGCAAAAATACGGAAGATGTATACGGTCAGTTCCCGTCTTCAAGGGACGCAGCGTGAGGAGGTATTGATATGTTAGGATTTGTAATCGGACTACTTGTAGGCGGTCTTGCAGGCGTAATCATAATGTGTCTCTGTACTGCGGCAAAGCAGGAAAATGAAAATATGTCAAATTCGGACAAGTAATTTTGTCCGGTTTGGTGATACCATTCTGAAAAGATTTATGGTATCCTTGTTGGTTGAAAGGAGAGTGAGAAAATGCCGACAGTAACGGTGATACAGCCGACAATAGCAGAAGAAAAAGCAGTCAAGATACGTTGTGCCGCATATTGCCGAGTGTCAAGCGATTCCGAAGATCAGCTCAATTCCTTTATGGCTCAGACAAGGTATTACAGTCATTTTTTTGAGGATTCGGAAACAGAGGAACTGATCGACATATATGCCGACGAAGGTATCACAGGAACCCGTGAGGACAAGCGTGACGAGTTTCAGAGACTTATGAAGGACTGCCGAAAGGGTAAAATTGACAGAATTTACACCAAGTCAATAAGCCGCTTTGCCCGAAATACAAGGGATTGTCTGAAAAACGTCAGAGAACTGAAATCGCTGGGAATTACGATATATTTTGAGAAAGAGAATATCGATACTGCCAATATGACCGATGAAATGATGATAACAATTATGGGAGGTTTGGCGCAGGAGGAATCAACTTCGATCTCAAAAAATATAAAATGGAGTTATCAGAAAAGATTTGAAAAAGGAACAATAAATGTTTTTTCTGCGCCCTTTGGTTATAAGTTAAGTAGTGGCTCGTTAATTATTGACGAAATACAAGCTCAGATAGTAAAAGAGATTTTTGAGATGTTTCTGAATGGTATTGGTTATCAGCGAATTTCAGAAATTTGTCAAAATAAGTATTCATCATATAAGGATAATTTTAGTTATTACGGCATTCGATATATTTTGTCCAATGAAAAGTATATCGGTGATTCAAAATATCAAAAAACATTTACCACGAATACACTTCCGTATAGAAAACTCCCTAATAAAGGTGAGTTAATTCAATATTATATTCAAGCCACACACAAATCGATAATATCAAAAGAAATGTTTGAAAAAGCACAAGCTCTAATAGAATGTAGAAAGCATAAGAACATATTGTCAGAATCACCGTTCAGCGGAAAAATTATATGCGCCAACTGCGGAACAAAATATAAGCGTAAATGTAGTGGTGATAAAATATACTGGGTTTGCCGCAGGCATGATAATTTAGCGCAACTATGCACAAATAAACGAATTGAGGAAAAGTTTATTAGGCAGAGTTTTATAATACTTCACAACAAACTGTTATTCAATTACAAGCAAATTCTTGTACCTCTCCAAACGTCGTTACAGGATTTAAAGCTGAAAAGATTCAGCGGAAACACCAATGTTATGGATATTCACAAAGAAATCGCAAAACTTAAGGAGCAGACCCATGTCCTTGCAAGACTGAAAACGAAAGGATTTCTGGACGAGGCAAAATACATTGAGCAGACTACGGAGCTTACAGCTAAAATCAATAAACTGCAATCCGAGCTGAAAAAGCTTACACGTTCCGACGATGAGAATGAAACGCTTGATCAGATTGAAATGTTGATTGATTTTTTTGAAAAGCGAGATAATCCGATAACCGAGTTTGAAGAATTGGCATTTGAGAGTATAGTTGAGAAAATTGTTGCTACAGATCAGCATGAACTGGAGTTTCATTTGATCGGCGGATTGAAGTTAAAAGAAAACATATAACGGAAAGTGCCTTGCAGTAAAATTGCAGGGCATATTTTTGTCGGTTTTGGTACTGGATTTCCGCAGAAGTTTGTGATATTGTTGTACATGGAGGTGAAATTAGATGCCCAAAAACAGAGTAATACCGTTCGGCTACTGCATGAAAAGCGGCGAAATAACTACAGAACCGAAAGAAGTTTGCGCAGTTGCGGAAATTTTCAGCGAATATCTGAACGGCAGCAGTTTACTTCAAATCGCAAAGCTAATGGAGTCTAAAAAAATACGATATACTGAGGATTCTGACCATTGGAACAAGAACATGGTCAAGCGGATAATCGAAAATGAGAAACATCTCGGAACTGACAAATATCCACAGATAATTGATGAGGATATTTTCAATCAGGCAAATGAAAAGCGGATAAGAAAGGCTAATACGCTTAATCTGGTATGCGATGATTTACAGGAAATCAGAAAGGTTACATACTGCCTTGAATGCGGAGAAAAGCTTTTCAGAAAAACCAACGGCAAGGGACGTGAATATTGGAACTGCGGAAATCCCGATTGCTTTAAATATGAATATCGACTGACCGACCAAATGATAATAGGAGCGGTATTGACCGTTCTGAACACAGCTATTGCAAATCCCAGCCTATTAGAGTACGGCGGCGAAATAAGCGTGTATTCCCCTACTGTCGATGTTATCCGTCAGCAGAATGAGATAAACCGGATGACAGATTCTGCTCAAATAGATTTTGACAGAGTGAAAGCTGAGATTTTCAGGCTTGCCGAGCTGAAATACGATTGCTGTACTTACAATGACAGTCCGCAGAAAACAGCGGAAATCAAGGCTCTGCTTGAAAATCACGAACAATTAAATACGCTCGATATTGGCTTATTCAAAGCGTGTGTTTCTCGAATTTGGATAAGCCATTTTTGCACCATAGAGGTTGAATTAATCAACGGCACACGCATCCAAAACATATCAGAAAGGAATGAGAATTGTGTCAACCGCATCGAATGTAACGATAATTCCTGCGAAAGTTCAGACGGAAATAAACCGTGATAAATATCACCAATTGAGAGTAGCGGCATACTGCAGTGTAAGTACAGAGCAAGAGGAACAGCAAAACAGCTATCAGGTTCAGATCGCATATTACACAGACTTGATAAATCGCAAAAAAGAATGGACTCTTGCCGGAATTTTTGCCGACGAAGGAATTTCAGGCACTCAAACGAAAAAACGTACCGAGTTCAACCGCATGATTAGGATGTGCAAAAACAAGAAAATTGATTTAGTGATCACAAAATCCATAAGCCGATTTGCCCGAAATACTGTGGATTGCTTGGAATATGTCAGACAATTGAAAGACCTTGGCATCGGAGTTGTTTTTGAAAAAGAGAACATCAATACGATGACTATGACCTCAGAATTTATGATTGCACTTTACGGAAGTTTTGCACAGGCTGAGAGTGAATCCATAAGTAAAAATGTAAGTTGGGGCAAAGAAAAAGCCTTTCGTGAGGGCAAGGTTAGTTTTCAATACAAATATCTTCTCGGCTACAAAAAAGGTGCAGACGGCAAGCCTGAAATAGTTCCTGAAGAAGCGGAAACAGTTAAGCTGATTTTTAATATGTACCTTGACGGATACACGCTTTTAAATATCGCAGATACGCTTATGGCTCAGGGCAGAAGGACGGCTACAGGCAAAAATATTTGGAGTAAAGGCGAGGTTCAGCGTATTCTGAAAAATGAAAAATATGTCGGCGACGCACTTCTGCAAAAAAGTTTTACGGTGGACTGCATAACTCACAAAGTGGTGAAAAATAACGGTGAACGTCCTATGTATCTTGTGACAGACCATCATACGCCGATAGTTGACCGTGACACGTTCAACCGAGTACAGCAGGAGCTTGCAAGGCGAACTTCCAAGCGTAAAATCAGCGATAAAACCAAAACTGAGCAAGGCAAATACAGCGGAAAATATGCTTTATCCGAGCTGCTGATATGCGGTCACTGCGGAACTCCATACAGACGCAGGGTGTGGTCAAGAAACGGCAAAAAGCAGGTGGTCTGGCGGTGCATAAGCCGTCTGGAACACGGTAAAAAGTACTGCCCCGATTCACCTACGATCAAGGAAGAACAGCTCCATAAGGCGATAATTAGGGCGATAAACAATTACTATTCCTGCCGAAATGATATTGCAAGGATTTTAAAAGCGAATATTGGTTCGGTGCTTGAATGTCAAGGTCAGGAGGAAATTTTAGCTGCAGGAAAAAGACTTAGGGAAATCGACCAAGCAAGAAATGATTTAGTCAATTTGATAGCCTCCGGCGGCTGCGACGAGGACAAGCTTGACAGTGAATTTGAAAAGCTTTATGCGGAAGAACAGCAGTTGAGCGAACGTCTTGAAAATCTGAAATTGCAGAACAAAACTTCAGAAGGAACACAGGCGAAACTTGATGAAATTATGGATATGATAGAGCATGAAAAGTTTGAGTTGGAAACCTTTGATAATGTGCTGATACGCAAATTAATCGAGTGCATAAAAGTACTGAGTAAGACCGAAATATTGGTGATTTTCAAGGGCGGATACGAAGTTAGAACGGAAATTGAATAACGATTAAATTTACGGCTTGCGGAGAAATCTGCAGGCTGTTTTTGTTGGGAGGCGGTTATTTGGCAGGCAATTTTGATGGGATAAAGACAAGAAATTTTGGCATTGAGATAGAAATGACAGGCTTAACTCGCTGTCAGGCGGCAAAAGCGCTTTCAGGTGTTCTGGGAGGAGAGGTTGTCCATGAGGGTGGCACTTATGATAAATATACGGTTAAAGATATTAAAAGCAGGGATTGGTCTATTGTGTACGACGGAAGTATCAACTGTTACAATGCAAACGGCGACCGAGCTTCCAAATCCTACAGTGTGGAAATGAATTCTCCTGTTCTTGAATATGGGGATATTCCGCTTTTGCAGGAGGTTGTACGAGCTCTTAGAAAAGCGGGCGGAGTAACAGGTCCGAGATATTGTGCAGGCACGCATATACACATTTCGGCAGACGATTACACTCCGCAGCAGATACGCAATCTTGTAAATATTTTTGCAAGTAAGGAGGACTTTCTGTGGGACGCTTTGCAGGTTTCTTCTGCTCGTGAATCCTACTGTCACAAGATGGATAAGCAGTTCATCGAGGAAATTAACCGAAAAAAGCCTAAAGATATGGAAGAAATAAAGGGGCTTTGGTATCACGGCAGAATGAGCGAACAGTTTCAGCATTACTCAAATAGCCGATATGTTATCTGCAATCTGCACTCATTCTTTCAGCATGGTCATTACGAGATAAGGGCATACAACGGAAGTCTTCATGCAGGAGAGGTAAGAAGTCAGATAGTTCTTGCGCTTGCCATAAGCAATGCGGCAATGACTAAGAAATACTGTTTTCCGCACGTTTCGCAAAGCGATAATATGCGGTACAGCTTTCGTGTATGGCTTTTGAATCTTGGACTTATCGGAGATGAGTTCAAGAATTGCAGAACGCATTTGCTAAAACATTTGGATGGCGATATTGCATGGCGGCACCCGGAGGACGGAATAGCCGCAAGAGCAAAGCTGAAAGAAAAACGTGAAGCTGAACGGCAAGCCGCCCGTGGGCAGCGTGTCGAGCCTGTAAGCGAGGTTCAGGAGTTAAACGAAAATGTATCCGATGAAAATTCAGAGCCGTCAGAAAGCGAATGCGGCGATTTTGAAGAGTACGAGGAAGATGAAGAATTGGGCATGGAAATGTCAATGTGATCGGAGGTAGAGAATGAGTAAAAAGCAGTTATATATTGCATACGGAAGTAACATTAATCTGGAGCAAATGGCATATCGGTGTCCCCATTCAAAGGTTTTGGGAACCGCTGAAATCAAGGATTATGAGTTGGAGTTCAGGGGCGTTGCAACAATCGTTCCGAGTAAAGGGGCAAGCGTTCCTGTTCTGATATGGGAGCTTGACAACAGAGATTTACCCACTCTTAACAAATACGAAGGCTACCCCAGTTTCTACAGGCAGGAAAAAATGGCCTTTGAAATGGACGGAAAAACCTACGAAGGTATGGCATATCTGATGAATCGTGGGACATTTTCTCCACCGAGTCAGATGTATTACAATACGATTTTGCAGGGGTACAGAGAAAACGGTTTGGACGAGAAATATCTTCAAACGGCTCTTGAAAATTCTCAGCAGCTTGAGTATTACGTGAATGATGAATTCGATGAGGATTTTGATGATGATTACGACCTTGACGATGATATGCAGATGAGATTTTAAGGAGAGTGGTTGAATGAAATACAATGGTTTTTATGTGAAAATATCTCCCGATACTGATCTGCATCGGGAGGATAAGGACGGTAATGATATTTGCTGTAAAGGCTTTACTATAGAAGTTTTTGCGGATGAGTCCGAAAAGCTTGAGATTGATGTTTTTTCGGCGGCGGTGGATTTTGAACTGTTGAAAGACAGTCTTGAAGAAGCGGAGCAGTTTGCTAAGGATTATGTGGATTGTGAGGAAAAAGAATATCGCAGAATGATCGATGAGTTCAATGAACATTGACCGGTAGAAATAATTTTTAATCGGAATGGTCATAATTTATCTCGTTTTAGATATGCATCCATTTGGTATCAGCAAGACAAGTTAAAGAGCTTGCAAATCCTTTATTTATGAGGGTTTGCGAGTTTTTTGTTTTACAATAAAAACAGCTTCCGAACAGCCGCTGACAACTGCTCGGAAGCTAATGCTTTACCTATCATATATCGCTTATCCCTGCACTATCTTTCTTCTTGCACATGATCCTATACCCCACTCTCCCGTAAATAAAACTCAGAACCCAGCCTGCCGGCATCGACAGCCATACTGCCGATACGCCTATGACCGATACCAGAGCGTAGGTGAAAATAATTCGGAACGTGAGATTTATTATGCTTCCGGATAAAAACAGCTTCAAACACCCAAGCCCCCTTAACATTCCGTTGAAGCTTGAATTTATTCCCATTATTATATAACAAAACGCAAGGTCTGTCATGTAGCCCATGCCTGTTTCTATGGCGGAAGCTGAGGAGCTTGACAAGTCCATAAAAAAGCCCAAGAATCGCCGCCTGAGAAGCATTATCACTGCAAATTCTATCACCGCTATGCCTGCGCATAACAGCACGCTCGCCTTGTAGCCCTCTCTGATACGCTCTTTTTTGCCTGCCCCAAGATTTTGTGCTGTGTAGGTGGATACCGCATTTCCACAAGCTATGAACGGCATTATGGCAAAGGAGTCTATCTTTGAGGCCGCCGTGTACCCTGCAAGCACGTCCGTGCCAAAGGGATTGACGGCAGACTGCACTATTAACATTCCCACCGACACCACTGACTGCTGTATCACCGATACTGCCGCATAGGACGACATCTCTTTTAAAACTGCCCCCGAAAAGAAGCTGAACTCTGCTCTTTCATGGTCTTTTATGTATACCTTGTCAGTAAGAAGCAGAAACGATATCACTGCCGATACTCCCTGAGCAATGAAAGTCGCCCATGCCGCACCTGACACGCCCATGGAAAATCCCCCTACAAACAAAAGGTCAAGCCCTATGTTCAGCAAAGAGGACATCACAAGCAGATGAAAAGGCGTCTTTGAGTTGCCAAGGGCACTAAATACCGACGCTTGCACGTTGTAAAGAAACATAAACGGCATACCTAAGGAATATATCCGCAGATAGTTTGCAGCGTCATTTATGATATTCTGCGGCGTTTTCAGAAGTCTTAAAAGCGGCATACTAAGCACCACCCCAAGAACCGCTATCAACGCTGCGACCATAAGTGAAAATATCAGCACAGTGGAAATGCCCGTCTTGACCTTTGACTTGTTCCCGGCACCGCAGTATTTCGCTATAAGCACCGATGTTCCTATGCCCGTACCAGTTGCAACGGCTATCATGACCATTGTCACTGCAAAAGAAACTCCCACCGCCGCAAGAGCTTCGTCACCATTTATCTTGCCCACTATTATGGTGTCCATGGTGTTGTAAAGCTGTTGAAAAAGGTTTGCAAATATAAGAGGCTGTGCAAATCGGAATATTATTTTCTTAGGGTCGCCCTCTGTCATTATTACATTTTCCGGCTTATTCTTCAAATTCTTCACCGCCTGTGAATGTGGGTATGTATCTTTGCTGGTTTACGTCAAAAAGTCCTTTTTCCGTCAGCCCCACCTCTGGGATAGTCTGACACAGCGACACTGTAAGCACCGCCGTCATACGCTGTATGTTTCCCCCTGTGAGGGCAAGGGCTTCTCTGAAAGCTTTCTGTGCCTTTATCTCGCCTGTGATGTTTTCACCGCTTAGTATGCCTGCCACTGGAAGGGAGTAAAGCCCTGCCACCTTGCCGTCTATAGCCATAGCCGCACCGCCGCCGTTCGCTTCAACAGCTTTCACAGCGCAAAGCATATCCGCAGGGTCAACGCCCGATACAACGACATTATTGCTCTCCTGAGCAAAGCTTGCGGCAACAGCTCCCCTTTTAATGCCAAGACCTTTTATAAAGCCACTGCCTATCTCACCACTCCTGCCGAAACGCTCCACAACGAATATGGGCAGAATATCGGCTTTTGTATCACCGCATACAATGCCGTTGCTGACTTCAAGCCTGCCTTTTACAAGCCTTGTGACTATGCCACCCTCGGGCATTTCAATTGCATTTGCAGTAACATAACCCCTCTCAAAGCCTGCTTTTATCTCAAAAGAATGTCTGTCAAGCCCTCTGGGCAATATCACAGTGTTTTTAAGCTCAGGATAGCAAGTTATATCAAACTCATGCCTGCAAAGAAACTCGCCGTTTTCAGCCACAAGCCTGCCCTGATGATAGACCTTTTTCACTGTCACATTTTCAAGGCTATCCATAAGCAGAAAATTCGCCTTTTTTGAGGGAGCGACCGAGCCTATGATATCGTCAACACCATAGTGCCTTGCGACGTTGAGAGTTGCCATTTTTATTGCTGACACAGGGGAAATACCGCATTTCACTGCAATGCGCAGAGCATTATCTATACAGCCGTTTTCCTTTATATCCTCCGCAGACTTGTCATCAGTGCAGAACATTATATCGTCCGTAGGGATATGATTTTTTACTATCCCCTCGCAAAGAGTTCGGCAGTTCGGCTCTATAGTTCCCTCTCTTACCAACACCGCCATTCCGCAGGCCAGCCGCTGTTCAAGGTCGCTTATGCTTTCGCACTCATGGTCGTCACAAAGCCCGGCGCAAGCCGCCTGCTGAACGTCACGAAATCCCATTGACGGACAGTGACCGTTCACCTTTACGCCTGCCCTTTTTGCCGCACCGAGAAGCTTTATTATCTCCTCATTCCCGACCACAGCACCGCTTATCTCACCCACAGTTTTCGCCCTGCACTCTTTGATAACATTGGTGATATCGTCTTGCGTTTTCAGGGTGGAAAGATACTGCGAAGAAAGCTGTAAAAAGCTTTCTATGGGCATTTTCCCAAGCATTTCGCATATAGCTTTTATGCCCTTAAGACCAAGAGTATTCGACATCTGCATAGGGTCAAAGAATACACAGCCCGTTCCGTGTGGCACTGCGCCCTCGCAGTATGCAAAAGGCGTGAGCTTTGAGGACTCTATGTGCATATGAGCGTCGATAAAAGATGGCGCAAGATACATTCCTCTGCAATCAATAAACTCTGTTGCTCTAGGCTCAAAGTCAGGGCAAACTGCGGCGATAATGCCGTTTTTTATCCCCACCGAGCCGCTGTCTATTATCCGTTCTCTGTAAACGTCAACTATCCTTGCGTTGTAAAAATAAATATCAAAAGGCAGCTTACCCTTAGCCGCCAGTATAAGTTCCTTTAGCTGCCGATCATTCATAAGCTGCCTCTTTCAGATACAAATATTATCAGTGTTTATATAGCGACTTGTTCAGCGCAAGATTGCAAAGCACATTGATTATACATCTTGACGCCGCAAGTGAAGTTATCTCACTCACATCAAACGGAGGAGATACCTCCACAACGTCCATTCCACAGATACCGGGAGCTGTCACGAGCTTGAGAAGCCTTAAAAGCTCTCTCGGGAGCATACCGCCAAAATCAGGTGTGCCAGTACCCGGGCAGAAAGCAGCTTCCAGAACGTCTATATCAAGGCTCACATACACCGCCTTACAGCCCTTCCATGCGATATCGAGGGCAAGCTCTGCCACCTTGTCGATACCATACTTGTCTATATCCTCCATTGAGATCGCAGTACAGCCGCTGTCACGGGTGAATTTTGACCATGACTTGCAGCAGTTTCCGCCTATGCCTATCTGCACAAGATTTTTTGCGCTGAGGTTAGGCAGGTGAGTGGAATGATACCATTCTGTGCCGTGCATTTTTTCGTCCATTTGGATAGCGTCGCAATCGCTGTGGCGGTCGATATGGATAACGCCGATATTGCCGTCGATATACTTTGAAATGCCCCTGAGCGTAGGGAAAGTGGTAGAGTGGTCGCCCCCAAGAACGATAGGCGTTACTCCCTGAGAGAATATATAGCCTATGCCCTTTGTTATCTGGTCGAAAGTCTTTTCGGCATTTGCAGGAAGTGTGTAAATATCTCCTGCGTCGCAAAGCTTTATATTTTCGTATAGGTCAACGCCATAGTCAGGGTTGAAAGGTGATATCTGCGAAGAAGCGTGTCTTATGCCGGCAGGGCCAAGTCTTGTGCCTGAGCGGTTTGACGCTCCGCTGTCATATGGGATACCCACCACTGCAACGTCATATTCCGACACCTTATGGATATCCTCGCAGAAAGGGCTTCTGAGAAAAGTCTCGTGGCTTGTGTATGTAGGGCCGAGATTTGTTCTTGCAAAACAGCTCATGCCCTCGCTTTTAATGCTGTCCGCAGGCTCTAATCCAAGCTCAACGGCTCTCTTTGCCATTGTAGGAAATCTTGTGTTGCCAAATTCATCAAATCTTGCCGCCGTTTTCATGGCGTGCAGTTCATTTCTGTCTATCATGATCATTTCTCCCTGCTTTCTTTTATAAGCGGAAACTGAAGCTCCGCAATAGTTTCATCACTGTTGTCCGTAAGGGTTATGTCTATACGGTATATCATCACCCCGACGCTTCCAAGGGTGTAGCCATGCTCCTGTGCAAGACAGCGCATTTTCATTATAAGCTCACCGAAATAGCTGTAGCAATTCCTGTGAAAAGCGCAAACGTATTTTCCTCCTGCCACTGTTGTGAAGCTTTCCTTGTCAGCCTGATCTGCCGAGCAGAACACCATAGGGCAGACCTCGGAATCCATACCGTCAGGGTCAACTGAGTTTTTTATGGTCATTGCCACCTTATCAGTGGCAAGCACAGGTGAAGTTCCGCCTATAGCCTCCTCAAGCTTCATAAACTCTATACCAGTGAGATTTGTCCTGAACTTGTTGCTCTCCCCTTTGAGGGCATATCGTTCAGGAAGCTCCTTTATAACAGGGTCGTCAAGCTTGAAGTCTGTGTTGTTAAGCTCTCTGATAAATTTAAGCTTTTCTTTCAGCACACAGCTTATTTCAAGCTTATCCGCTATCTCCTGCTGTAAAAGCTCATAACGCTGTCTGAGAACACGCTCGGACTTTTCAAGGTTTCTGTCGCTGAAATAGTCCTCTATTTCTTTCAGTGATAAGTTCAGCCTGCGAAGCTCTTTTATAGTGCCAAGCTTTTCACACTGCTGTGCCGAATAAAACCTCCGCCCTGTGAGCTTGTCAACATAGTCAGGTCTTAAAAGCCCTATCTTATCGTAATATCTAAGCCGTTCGGTAGGTATGTTTCGATACTTTGCTATCTCGGTTATGCTCAGAAGCTTTTCCCCATTCGGGACAAGCTGTCCGTTTTCGTCTGTATAAAAAACAGTGTATTTCATATCATCAGTCATATCTTGTCCCCCATTCCAATTATTATGGCAGCTTATTCAAGAGCCTGCTCGTCCTCTGCTCCTGTTCTTATCTTCACAACGTTCGCAACGTCATAAACAAATATCTTTCCGTCGCCTATCTTGCCTGTATAAAGCACCTTTCTGATAGTGTCGATAAGAAGTCCCAGCGGAACAGTGCTTATGACTATCTCCACCTTTATCTTAGGCAGAAGCCTTGATTCAAGCTCAGAGCCTCTGTAAAGCTCAGTGCTTCCTTTTTGTATTCCACAGCCGCTTACCTGCGTAACTGTCATACCTGTTATATCAAGCTTATCCAAAGCATTTTTCAGCATCTCGAACTTTGCGACGTTCATAAGAACGACCACCTTGTGCATCTTTCCGTCCGCCTTGTAGTCAGAAGCGTTAAGCTCTGAGGCTTCGTCTATAGCCCTCACCTTTGAAGGCTCGTCAGCGGCAGCGGTGATGAACTGAGCTGTGTTGAGAAGATCCGCATAGCTGCTTGAAAGTCCATGCTCGCACTTGTCAAGACCAACTATCTCTGTGTTCTCGCTAACTCTCAGGCCCATTGTTTTCTTTATCACTGTGAACACTATCACCATAATAAGCGCTGTCCATGCCGCCACTGAAAGCACGCCTGCAAGCTGTATAAGCAGATCCTTCGGGCTGCCTGAATATATAAGACCGCTTTTCTTTGCGAAAACGCCCGTCATAAGCGTTCCCCATGCTCCGCACAGACCGTGAACGCTCACCGCACCCACAGGGTCGTCAGCCTTTAGCTTTGTTATAAGCTCAACGCCGAACACCATTACAAAGCCTGCTGTTATGCCGATAAAGAATGCTCCTCCTGCCGAAACTGTGTCACAGCCTGCGGTTGAAGCCACAAGTCCTGCAAGTGCTCCGTTAAGGGTCATTGTCACGTCAGGTTTGCCGTAGCGCACCCATGTGATAAACATTGCAGCTATTGCACAAGCCGCCGCAGATATGTTTGTGTTAAAAAAGATATCCCCAAGCTTTGCCGCTGCATTGTCGCCCTGAGCGGTGAGAAGCGAGCCACCGTTAAATCCGAACCAGCCTATCCACAAAATGAATATGCCCAAAGCTCCGATAGTGAGATTATGTCCCGGTATAGCTCTCGCCTTGCCGTTTTTATCAAACTTGCCTATCCTTGCTCCCACAAGCAGCGCACCTATAAGTGCGGTAGTTCCGCCAACAACGTGAACGGCAGTTCCGCCTGCGAAATCGTGGAAGCCTATACTTTTGAGCCAGCCTGCACTGTTCCATATCCAGTGACCTGTTATAGGATAAACTATGCCGCTCATAACAGCCGAATATGTAAGATAAGCCTTGAACTTTGTTCTGCCTGCCATTGCTCCTGAAACTATAGTCGTGGCAGTTGAACAAAAGACAGTTGCGAACATAAGGAACACTCGCTTAGGCAGATCTCCTGCGGCTGCAAACTTTCCTGCTGCGAACAGGCTTGGCGTTCCGATAAATCCTCCTATGGAGTCGCCATACAAAAAGATGAAGCCGATAACCCAGAAAAGAACAGAGCCTATGCAGTAATCCATAAGGTTTTTCATTATTATGTTGCCTGCATTTTTTGCTCTGGTGAAGCCTGTTTCCAGCATTGCAAAGCCTGCCTGCATAAAGAATATCAAAGCTGTGCAGAGAAGAACCCACACGGTATCCAGAGATGAATACATTATCGCACTTCCTTTTTCATATTATTTCTTATTTTGCCACATGAACGTCTGCGTAACTGAAGTTATACCAGAACATCGGGCTTGGGTCATATGTGAACTTGTCGCTTACTGCGTAAACATCAGATGATGTGTAAAGTCCAAGGTAAGGGCACTCATCAGCAAATATCTTATATGCGTCAGTATAGTAACCCATTTTCTCAGCGTCGTCTGTTGTCTGAGCCGCTTTATCAAGAAGTCCGTCTGCTTCTGTACTTGCCCAAAGCGTTTCATTCGTTCCGCCCTCGCAAGCGTTAGAGCCTGCATATAATGTCTTTAACATTCCCATAGGATCAAGGAAGTCTGACATCATGTATGTGCCGACTGCGTTGTAATATCTCTCGCCGTTATCCTTTGTCTTGTAGCCGAACATATAGCTGAAGATATCGCTGTCAGGCACTTCCACAAGATTCATTGTGATAGAGCCGCTTGCGTCTACCATTGACTTGAGAAGCTCAGCCTGCTTCTGCGTCTGTGAAGTCGTATAGAAATCAAACTCAAAGCCGTCAGGATACTTTGACTTTGCAAGACATTCCTTTACCTTGTCATAATCCTGAGTATAAACATCGCTTTCGGCGATAGTTGAATCCCACTTATCCTTATCCATATACATCATGGATTCGCTCATTGGAACAACAGCCGACTGCTTTGCATAATCACCGCCGATAGTTGTTGTTATCTGGGAACGGTCGATACAATATGCAACAGCCTTTCTTGCCCACTCGTCATCAAACGGCTTTGAAGCTGTGTTGAATGCGATATAGTTTGAAGTCGTTCCCTCGCATGAGAGGATATTGAAGTTCTGACAGCTCTGATATACAGACATAACGCTGTTTGACATACCCTCGACAAAGTCTATCTGTCCGCCCTTTGCCGCAAGTGCTAATGCGCTTTCGTCCTCGATAACGTAATATTCTACCTTGTCGATATCGAGAGTATCAGGGTCGCCCCACCAGTTTTCGTTCTTTTCAAGAACTATCTCGCTTCCTGATGACCATGAAGAAAGCTTGTAAGGACCTGTGCCGACAGTCTTTCCGTCAGCAGTGCCGTACTTGTCGCCTTGCTCCTCTGTTACAGACTTCTCGACTATAGTGCAGGCTGATGTTGCAGGAACATACTGCCATGATGAGTCAGGCTGCTTAAGATGAACTGTCAGCGTCCAAGTATCGTTGTCGGCTTCAAAGCTGTCAACGTTTGCAAAAAGATAGCTCATATAATAGTTGTCTTCTGTTACTCTGTTAAGAGAATAAAGCACATCGTCCATTGTCATTTCATTGCCGTCCGAGAACTTTACTCCCTGTCTTATCTTGTATGTGTATGTAGTATCGTCAACCTGCTCCCAAGATTCTGCAAGGGCAGGTTCAACTTTTGTGCCGTCATGTGAGAAGTTAAGAAGCGTGTCATAGCAGTCATAACCTGTGAGAGTTGCTGCCACGATAGTGAAGTCGGCAGGGTCAAATGATGACGGCTCCTGAGTATAGCCTACTCTGAGAACTGTCTCTGAATTTCCTCCTGAAGAACCTGAGCCTGAACCGGAACCTGTGTTGTTGAAGCAGCCTGTCATACAGCTTGAAACTGTTATTGCCAATGCAGCAGCGGCCGCGATCTTGCGTGAGAATTTTTTCATGATAACTTTCCTTTCTTCAAAAGATTTATTACATATCCGCAGCAGTCTTGCTGCGGTCAATGCCTAGCGGGAAATGACAGGCAACGTAATGCCCGTTTCCAATGTCTTTGAGCTTTGGCGTGCGGTTGTCGCACAAGCCCTCTTTGAAATATCTGCACCTGCCTGCAAAGCGACAGCCCTCGGGGATATCCACTGCGTTCGGTATATCTCCCTCCAGCAGGATATGCTTCTTATCTTCAAGAGGGTGTTCCTTTGGCTTTGCTGAAATAAGTGCCTGAGTGTAAGGGTGAGAAACGCTGTTATATACCTGCTCCACCGTACCCATTTCCATTACCGCTCCCAGATATACCACCGCTATCCTGTCGCAAACGTGACGGACAACGTTCAGATCATGGGATATAAAAAGTATCGTCTGCCCTTTATCCTCTTTCAAGTCCAGCATAAGATTCAATATCTGCGCCTGCACAGAAACATCAAGTGCCGAAACAGGCTCGTCTGCAAGAATAAAATCAGGCTCCAGCATAAGCGCCCTTGCTATTGCAAGCCTTTGGAGCTGACCGCCCGAAAGGTCTTTAGGATATCTTGTGAGCAAGTCCTCCGGAAGCGCTATATACTCCATAAGCTGTTTTATCCTCGCCTTGTAGACTTCAGGCTTTATCTTATGCACCTTTGCAGATTCTTCAAGGCTAAAGCGTATAGTCTTTTTCGGGTCAAAGGAAGCAAGAGGGTTTTGAAAGACCATTTGCATTCTTGAACGCAGCTCCTGCTGTTCCTTGCGGCTCACATGAGTTATGTTTTTGCCGTCAAAATATATCTCGCCTGAATCAACGTCGATAAGCTTCAGAACGCATCTTCCTATGGTTGATTTGCCCGAGCCGCTCTCGCCTATTATACCGAATATCTCGCCTTTGTAGATATCAAAGCTAACATCATCAACGGCGTGGATATATCTCGTCTTTGCCTTTGCAAGCTTGTAATTGTCAAGGCAGAAATACTTTTTCAGATCTCTGACGCTTATAAAAGGCTGTCTGTCTTTTTCTTTGCTCATTGTGATGTCACCTCCCGCCACTTGAGGCAAGCTGTGCTGTGTCCCTCAGACACATTTTCTGTAACAGGCACGCAGCTTCTGCATTTATCGTCAGCATACTTACATCTTGGTGCAAAGGCACAGCCCTTGAACTTTTCATACAGAAGCGGAGGACTGCCAGGTATGCTTTTCATTCTTTTTTCTGTGTCGCTCTCTCTTGGATTGCTTTCAAGGAGCGCCTTTGTGTATGGGTGAGCAGGGTGGTCGAAAATATCCACAACGCTTGCGGTCTCAACAGCCTTTCCTGCATACATTACAGTTACGCTGTCGCAAATCTCAGCCACAACACCAAGGTTGTGAGTGATGAATATTACCGACGTTCCGCTTTCCTGCTGGAGCTTTTTTATAAGCTTTAGTATCTGCGCCTGGATAGTAACATCAAGCGCCGTGGTAGGTTCGTCTGCAATAAGAAGCTTCGGCTCGCATATAAGCGCCATTGCTATCATTATTCTCTGTAACATTCCTCCGCTCATTTCAAACGGATACTGCTCGTATCTTTTCTCCGCAGGTGTTATGCCTATCTTTTCAAACATCTCGATGACCTTTTCTCTTGCTTCACGGCGATTTAAGTTTTTCTTCGCCCTTAGCATTTCTGCTATCTGCTCGCCTGCTTTCATGATAGGGTCAAGGGACGTCATAGGGTCTTGGAATATCATTGCGGCTGTGCTGCCCCTGAAATCACGGAGCTGCTTTTTGCTCATTGCAAGAACATCTTTCTCGCCGCTGTCATCTCTTATGTAGATATCCCCTGCATATCTGGTGGTCTCCTCGTTATGGAGCCTTATGACCGACTTTGATGTTACGCTTTTTCCACAGCCGCTCTCGCCTACGATACCATGTATCTCCCCTTGCTTCACTTCAAGGTCAACGCCCTGAACGGCGTATACGATACCTCTAACTGTCATAAAGTCTACAGAAAGGTCTTTTATTTCAAGAACGTTTCCTTTTTTCATCTTTTACGCCTCCCCGTTTGCCTTAACTGCTGAAAGCTTCTTTATGCCGTGTTTCTTTTCGTATTTCTTGAATGACGGAAGCTTTCTTGATGACGGGTCGAGATAGTTCTGAACACCGTCGCTGAAAAGGTTTATGGATACTGTTACAAGTATTACGCATATTGCAGGTATAAAAAGCAGTGCCGAGCTATTATAAAGGTTGCCCATGCCGTCACGGAGAAGCGTTCCCCAGTCGGCATTCGGAGCCTGAACGCCAAGTCCCAGAAAGCTCAGAGTCGCCATTGATGTGATAGCCGTACCGATATCAAGTGTGAACTGCGATATCATAGGTGTGATGATGTTCGGCAGGATATGCACGAAAATTATCCTTGCGTCTGAAAAGCCCATTGATTTGCAGGCTTCAACATACACCGCCTTCTTCTCTGTCATTATCATTGATCTTGCGGTCTTTGTTGTAAGAGGGATATAAGAAATGCCTATGGCGATGATACCTGTCATCATGCCCTTTCCCATTACCGCAATAAGGATAAAGGAAAGAAGAAGTGGCGGTATTGCGCTTATAACGTCCCACACCCTCATCACGATACTGTCAAGAGGACCTCTGTAGTATCCGCAGATAAGCCCAAGAGGAACACCTATGACTACCTCTATGGCAACTATAAGAAAGGCATTCAGAATGGAAGTTCTTGCACTGCATATAAGCCTTGAAAAAAGATCTCTGCCAAGTCCGTCAGTTCCGAAAATGTGTCCCTCAGAAAAGGCTGGAGCATATATGGCATTCACGTCTGTGGCAAGAGGGTCATACGGTGCGATAACGCTTGCAAAGAGCGATACGAAAACTATGACCACAAGGAATATTCCAGTCACCGCCACAGCAGGTGTGAAAAACGTTCCTGCTTTATTTTTCTTCTTCATTAAAAATCCCACCTTATTTAAGATCAACTCTCGGATCAAGAACGGTATAAAGTATGTCGATAACAAAACTCATTACAAGATAAGCTCCAAGCATGAAAAGCACAAGTATCTGAACTATTGGAAAATTGTTTTCCTCTATCGCCGATATGAGCAGACCGCCTATACCGGGAAGAGAAAAGACCTGCTCAACTATTACTGTCGAGCCTATAGAGCCTGCTATCATATATCCTGCAACTGTTATAACAGGAATAACGGCATTGTGAAAAGCGTGCTTGTAGGTTATGTTGCTTTGCTTTAATCCCTTTGCAGCCGCTGTTGCGATATAAGGGGATTGAAGCTGATTTATCATGTTGCTTCGTGTGATACGTCCAAGCATCGCAACGAACGTCAGCGCCATTATCAGGCTCGGTATCGTTATACGCTGTAAGAACTCTCCGAAATTTGTATATGTTCCGATAAACGAATATCCAGGAACGTACTTTGTCATGAAAATAAGTATCAGTATGCTTACCAAAAATGACGGCGCACCTGAAAGCACAAGCATAAGTCCCGAAATTGCTGCGTCTGAGGGTCTGCCTTTTCTCAGCGCCGCTGCAACTCCCATTATAACAGCTATCACTGAGCCTATGACGGAACTCATTATCACAAGTCCGAATGTTATTGGAAGCCTTGACATTATAAGACCTTTTACGTCCTGACCGTCAACATAGTCTGTACCGAAGTCGCCTGAAAGAACTCCCTTTATCCACCTGAGATACTGTATATGCACAGGGTCGTCAAGGTGATATTTTTCTGTAAGAGCCTGCCTGAGTTCAGGAGTGGATTGATTGTTCCCTATCATTACTGTGAGAGGGTCTGCGTCTGACATTCTCAGAACAACGAACACCAGAAAGGATACCAAAAACATTATGACTATCATTGAAAGCAGCCGTTTGATTATAAATCTGAACCTTTTCACTTTACATTCCTCCTATATTTACAGCTGCGCTTTGCAGGATTTTCTTGCTTAACTTTCATTTTGCTTTTTGAAAATAATTTACTTCACGAAACTTTTCTTTCGATATACCTATGATATATCCTGTAGCAACTACAACTGCAATACTGAAAATCAGTCATTTTATATTTTATGTATAAACTTTTTATTAACGCAAGCTGTTTTTTAAACTTACAGAAAATGTTGTATGAATAAAGAAACTTTATATCCTGCATTTTGTTCATATTCACAAATATAAGAAAAGAGGGGCGCTCCAAAGCAGAAGCACCCCACAAATGAAGATTTGGTAATCAGTAGAAAGCTTAGTCCTCGAACATCTTTCTTGCAGCGAAGCATATCATCTCGGCAGTGAGATCAGTGCCGTATTCGCTTACGTCGATCATAAGATGTTTGTTGTCACGGTCACCACGATTTTTGCCTGTGACGTATTTATAATAGTTGTGGCGCTGGCGGTCAACACGTTTTATGAGCTTGTCAGCCTCCGGCCATGAAAGGTCATAAGTTTCACACATATGCTTTATCCTTGCGTCCAAAGGCGCATAGAGAAAAACGTTCATGTGGTTTGGATATTCTCTGAGAACATAGTCTGCACATCTGCCGAAGAATATGGCGGATACACGCTTGTTTGCAAGATCTCTGATGATATCCACCTGCGCTTTTACAGCCTTGTCGGAATAAAACTGCGTTGATGAGCCGTAGCCGAATGACTTCAGCAGGCGGTCAGCGTTCTTGTCAAGCATTTCCTCACTGTCAAGAAACGAGTCACGGCTTATGCCTGCACGCTCCGCCGCCATATCTACAAGGTCCTTGTCATAAAACTCCACGCCAAGCTCTGCCGCCGCCTTTCTTGCGACCTCTCTTGCGTTGCAGCCGAACTCACGGCTTATGGTAATAATAAACTTTTTCATAGTCTATGCTCCTTTTTTATTTATGAGATTTTCTTTCGTGGCGGCTATCCTCCGCTCCTGTCTGGCTTTTATCTGGATCTTCGGCAAATTCCAACCGAATTTCACCGACATGAGCCTTAGGGAAAATGTCACCGCAAGGCTCACCATGCAGGCAGGCATGAACGACATCATGCCATAGCAAAGCAGAAAAGCCGCTGCACCTGTGGCAGAAGCGCAGGCATAAATGTTGCCCACAAATATCTCAGGCTTCTTGTTCACAAAAATATCCCTGAGAACTCCGCCCCCAACGCCTGTTATAACTCCCGAAAACACAAGCAAAAAAGTGTTGTCAGACACGCCGCTCCTCATTGCCGCTGTTATACCTGTAACAGTGAAAATGCCAAGACCTATAGTATCGAGCATGAGCATTGCAGTATCATAAAGCTTCAACGCCTTGCCCCCCAGGTCGCCTTTTACAGCCAAGGCAGCAAACACAAGCACCGATATCAAAGCCGCCGCACTCATTGCAAGGGGGTCACGAAACGCCGCCACAGGGTGACTTCCGATGACGATATCACGCATTATCCCACCGCCCACAGCCGTTGTCACTCCTATTATTATAACGCCGAAAAGGTCAAAACGCCTTTTTATCGCTGTCAGCACACCGCTTGCCGCAAACGCTGCAGTGCCGATAAGTTCAAGTATCGTAACGATAACATCAAAACGCTCATTCATTCAACGTCCCTGCCTGCATATTTGTGTATCTTCCGCACCGCCGTCGCCTGACTTATGCCAAGCTTCTGTGCCACAGCCACAGATGTTCTGTATTTTTCATAGGCTCTCATCACAAGTCCGCTTTCGTAAAATTCAAGCATATCCTTCAGGGAAGCATTCTGTGCAAATACCTCAGACGAACCGCCTGTTATCCTGTCAGGCAAGTCGAAAACGTCCACCTTTTTCTTCTCGGTAGTAAGAACGATACGCTCGATAGTCCTATGCACCTCGTCGATATTTTCTTTCCAATCATATCCCAACAAACAGCCCATGGCACGAGGGGTGAACTCAACGCTCCGTGAGTATTTCTTGTTTGCCGAGCCGAGATAATAGTCGATAAAGCTTTTAAGATCCTCCGCACGCTCGCCAAGAGAATACATCTGCACCTGATAAGGCTCGAACTCGCTTATAAACTCCTCCGACAGCTTGTCAGCACCTTTAAGCTCCTCCACTGAATGTTCAGAAAGCCCCACAGGCACAATGCCTGCTTTTGCGCATTTTTCAAGAACTGCTCTTTGAAGCCTAGGCGACAGCCTGTCTATATGCTTTATTATCACAGCGTAAATGCCCGAAAGCGGCGATATCATCGACCTCTCTCCAAGAAGCTCCTTTTCTATGACTTCTTCCCCGACAGGTGCGCAGTCATAGGTGTAAAGCGTTCCTTTTTTGCCGTATATAGTGGAAGCAAGATAGCTTTTGCCGCTTCCTGTGGGACCATAGATGTAACACGGACAGCCTGCGTCACAGAAAACTCCCGCAAGCCGCCTTGCGTCTCTTGAACGGCTGCTTTGGGCGATATAACGCTGTCCGCCGTCACGTCCTGTCATAAGCTCTATTTCATCAAGAAGCTTTTTGTTCTGATACTGCAAAACATTGTAACGCTCCCGCAGGTCGTCAAAGCCTGTTATCTCCCAAGAGGAATAGCTTATTATCATCTCAAGCTCTCCGTCCTTGAATACCGGTATTCCCGTGACGAAAGTTTCGTCATTGTCAACGCCTTTTTGCACTGTTGTGACACGCTTGTGGCTTTCAAAAACCATTTGCGTCACGCAAGGGGAAAACATCTTCATCATTTCCTCTGAGCCTGCGAATTTACCTATTATGTCAGAGCCTTTTACGCTTCTGCCGCTGAGATAGGAGTTTGAAACAAATCTGAACACTCCGCTGCTGTCGGCAATAGTCACTCCTGGGTGGATACTTTCGAGAATGTGCCCTAGCTGCTCATAATCCATTTGTCTGCACTCCTTTCTGCGGCTTTATAGTTTACACATTAAGTATCTTTGAGAAGAACTGCTTTGCACGGTCGCTCTTAGGGTGCTTGAACACTTCCTCAGGGGTGCCGTCCTCGATAACATAGCCGCCGTCCATAAAGCAGACTCTGTTTGCCACCTCTGCCGCAAAGCCCATTTCGTGTGTGACAACTATCATCGTCATTCCTGCCTGAGCCAGGTCTTTCATAACGTTCAGAACTTCGCCAACGAACTCAGGGTCAAGGGCGGAAGTCGGCTCGTCAAAGAGTATGACCTCAGGCTCCATTGCAAGGGTCCTCGCAATAGCCACACGCTGCTGCTGACCACCTGAAAGCTGAGTAGGATAAGCGTCTGCCTTGCCGTCCATTCCAACTCTCGCAAGAAGCTCCATGGCTTTCTTCTTTGTTTCTTCCTTGTTAGCCTTTTTAACCTGAACAGGACACTCCATGACGTTTTCAAGCACTGTTTTGTGCGGCCAAAGGTTAAACTGCTGGAACACCATTCCAACGTTCTTTCTTATGACCTTTGCAGCCTTTTCGTTAAGCTTTTTGTTGTGCTTGTCCTCGTCGATGCCCTTTAGGGAAACTCCGCCTATATCTATCTCGCCTGATGTCAGCTCCTCGAGATAGTTCAGGCATCTGAGAAAAGTGCTTTTGCCGGAGCCGCTAGGGCCGATAACGCTTACCACCTCGCCCTTGTAAATATCCATATCTATTTTTCTGAGGACCTTAAGCTCCCCGTAATTCTTTGCCAGATCGTGAACCGATATAACAGGCTTTCTGCTTTCAGCCATTGTATTTTACACTCCTTTTTCGTCAGATAGCAACACGGTTGTTGTGCTTTTCTATACATCTTGATGCGAACTCGATAACAAGGTTCAGCGCCCAGTAAAGAACGCCTGCACAGATATAAACTATCAGAGGGCTGAAAGTTATACCGATAGCCTCTTTTGTCATCATTGTCATTTCTGCAACTGTGATGATAGAAAGGATAGATGAGTCCTTAACAGTCTGAACAAACTGTCCTGTCAGTGACGGAACGATTATTTTCAAAGTCTGCGGAAAAATTATTCTCACCATTGTTTTAAATCTTGACATTCCCATTGCATATGAAGCTTCAAACTGTCCCTTTGGAATAGCGCTGACGCCGCTTTCAAGGATAACTGCGGTATAAGCCGCTGTGTACATTCCAAGAATTATAACGCCTGTTGAGAACGCTGAAACGTTCAGACCAAGAGCAGGGAGTCCGTAATATGCAAGATATACCTGCACCATAAAAGGGGTGCATCTGAATATCTTTATAAACGCCCTTGCGATAAGCTCAACAGCCTTGTTTTTTGAAAGGCACATATAGCCTACCGCCGAGCCTAACACCATTGCAATAAGGATAGACAGCACCGATATTGCCGCCGTTGTTCCAAGGCCCTGCAAAAGCAGCGGAAGCGCTATTTCCGCAACGTGCATAAATTCGTCCATATTATTGCGCCTCCTTATCTTCTTTCAAGTCTTTTCTTCTGAAGCTTTACAAGCTCTTCAAGTCCTGTGCAGATAACAAAATACATAACTGCGATAGCAATATAGAAAGGCAGGTTTATGTATGTCTGCGTTACAAGACGCTGAGCCGTTCTTGTAAGCTCTACGATTGCCAACACAGAAAGCATCGGCGACACCTTTATAACGTTTATGAACTCGCTTGTCAGCTGTGGCAAAGCTACCTTGAATACCTGCGGAAAAACTATCCTCATTAGTATCTTTGGCTCGCTCATGCCCAAGGCTCTGGCCGCCTCCGTCTGACCCTTTGGCACAGCCGTAAGCCCGCCACGGATTATTTCTGCGATAAATCCGCCGCTGTTAAGGCTCAGAGCGATTATGCCTGACGCCAGGTTTGAAAGGTTTAGACCCATTACTGCAAGCGCCTGATATATAATGTATATCTGCACCAGCACAGGCGTGCCACGGACAAAGCTTATATAAACTGCGACTATCTTTTTCAGTATCCTTGAAGGAAGCGAGTCGCCGCCCATTCTCATCACCGAAAGCAGCATACCAACGCAAAGCGCTATAAGAATCGCTGCAACGGATACGAATACTGTATAGCCAAGACCTTTCAGCAGCAGGTCTTTATAATGCCATACTATGTTGAAATTCTCCATTGATATATAATGCTCCGCCGTTTGCGACGGAGCATTTCCTCCTTTCAAAGGTGCTTTTTACTCGGCAGGGATATAATCGCTCTCAGGCAGGTCAACGGCTTCACCAAACCATTTCTTCTGGAGCTCTGCAAGAGTTCCGTCCTCTTTGAACTTGTGTATCTCAGAGTTGATATAGTCAGAAAGCTCTGTGTCTTCCTTACGAACAGCCCATGATACCCAAGTGTCTGTGCCGACCATTTCAGCCTTGCCTGAATCGTCGGCCACTATCTCATAATCGTCAGGATTCTTCATTACAACTGCGGCGCAGCTTGCATAGTTCTGAGCAACAAGGTCTATCTTGCCGTTCTTAAGCTCTGCAAAAGCCTCAGGGAATGAGTCGTATTTGAGCAGTTCGGCATAGCCGTCCTTGCCCTCTGACTTTAGCTTCTCGTTGAATTTCTTTGTATCGTCCTCATTGTAGCAAGAAGTCTGTGTGCCGACCTTTTTGCCCGACATATCTTCGATAGACTTGATGCTGTCATCGCCCTTTCTCTTTACGAAAACTGTAGTTCCGTTCTGGATAGGATAAGTCATCGTGTACTTGCCTGCACGTTCAGCAGTTACGCCAAGTGTTGCTCCAACAACGTCATATTTCTTTGCTTCAAGTCCTGCAAGTATTCCTTGGAACGGCAGGTCGATATAATCAAGCTCTACCCCCAGATCGTCGCAAATCTTAGCAAACAGATCTGCGTTGTAGCCTATGATCTTATCGCCGTCCATGTATTCAAAAGGCTCATAAGCGGCTTCTGTCGCAACTGTGAGCTTACCGTTTTCCTTGATCTGGTCCAGTGTGAGCGGTCCTGTGTTCTTGCTGCTTCCGCAGGCTGTAAGACATCCTGCCGCAAGTACTGAAGCCACTGCCACTGCACAAACTTTTCTTAACATTCCAAATCTTCTTCCGCTTTTCATAACTGATTCCAACCTTTCACTTACTTTTCTAAATAATTCGGAGCGCTGACAAGCCGGACACCCTAGTGCCGCCGTCAACGCTCCGTTGCGTTTGATATTATATTTATTGGAAGGTGAATTATTTTTCTATCTTTATTTTCTCTTGCCGATCTTCTTCTGATAAGCAAGGATAGACATGAACTCAAAAATGATATTTGCGCCCATATAAGCTGTTATCTCTGAGTGGTCATATGGAGGAGCAACTTCTACTACATCAAAGCCTGTAAAGTTCAGGTCTTTCAGCGCTCTTATATATTGAAGTGTTTCAAAGGAAGTAAATCCGCCCACCTCAGGAGTACCTGTACCTGGTGCATAAGCCGGGTCAACAAAGTCGATATCGAACGTAAGGAACACCTTATTGTCGCCCACCTTTTCCTTTATGACCTTGAGAAGATCTTCAGGAGAATATGTGTGGAGCTTGTCCCCTGGGATAACCGTGAAGCCAAGGTCTGCGGCGATCTTGAAATCGTCAGGATCGTAAAGAGAACCTCTCATGCCTATCTGAACCGACTTCTCAGGATCAATAAGACCCTCCTCCATTGCTCTTCTGAATGGTGTGCCGTGATTGTATTTCTGACCGAAAACCGTATCGCACAGGTCAAGGTGTGAATCGAAATGCACAAGGCTTACCTTTCCATGCTTCTTTGCGATAGCTCTAAGTTCGCCAAGGGTGATAGCGTGGTCGCCGCCAATGCTTATCGGAACTGCACCGCATTCAAGAACACCGTCCAAGGTCTGCTCGATAGCCGCATATGTTTCGTGGATATAATCAGGAATTACAGGAACGTCGCCAAGGTCTGCGCCCTTGAGTGAATCCATAATGTTGACGCCCATTGCAACATTGTTAGGCTTTATCATTGCCGAGATGTTTCTTACACCGTTAGGACCAAATCTTGCGCCTGCTCTGAAAGAAGCGGCGGTATCGAACGGTATACCAACGATAGCGAAATCCAATCCCTCTGCTGAGGTCGCGTGAGGAAGCCTCATGAAATTACCCATATTACAAAAACGAGGAGAGCCTGAGGCGCTCGGTGGCTGACAATTGTTGTTGATCATTTGAGGTCACTTTCCTTTCAAAATCACTGAGAAACATATCCGCATGACCGTTCAAGTCATTTCTGAATTGCTCTATGTGCAGAATTATATCACCATTCCTGCAAGTTGTCAAGAGCTATTTTTCAATTTTTCTGAAAATTATTCACTTTGGAATAAGCTTTGTTATCACTTATACAGCGTATTTACGCCATTTCATACATATCAAAGTCGAAACTATTCATTTTTGAATAGTTTCTTTGTGCAAATTTACAAAGGGCAATAATGCAATATTCAAATGTCAGACTTTCATTTTGTTCACATCTATTTTTTATTCAAAGCTGAATAAAATAAGAATTTTTCATTAACACTATTGCCAAATAAAAAGCTCTGTGCTATACTGATAATCAAAGCAATGACGCTCTTATAACCGATACGGCAATGCCTGTCGGTTTATAAGGGCGTTGTTTTTTATTATTACTAGGTCAAACTCAGAAAACAATTTTGAAAGGAAGTTTTATTATGGCTTGTTTTTTAGTACCAGCAACAGAAGCGATCGTTACAACTATTGTGGCAAAGGCAGTAAAGTCTCACGAGGCAAAGGCAGAGGAGCAGACAAAGGTCAAAGCTCTTTCGGAGGACAAGCTTCCTCTTTCTAAAAAGATAACAAGACTCTCAGGCTTTCTGTGGGGCGGCTCAGGTCTTTTGGCATTTGAGCATCTGTGGCATGGCGAGATATCTCCGTTCTTCCCATTCCTGACAGCGGCTAACGACCCTTCGGAAATGGCAGTAGCATTCCACGAAATGGCGACTGTCGGAACATCAATGGCTGTTCTTGTGACAGCGGTATGGGCTGTGCTGACTGTGGTGTCTGACAAGATACTGAAACGTAAGCCAAAAGAGACTGCAAAGCTGGGCGGTGACGCCGTATGACACTTCTTATCACACTCATAACTGCCGTTATCATCACTATAGTATGGTACACATCACCAAAAGCCAGAAAGCTTAAAGTAGGGCTGATGTGCTATATGTACTGGGGCGCATCTATAATGTGGCTCGTGGACGCACTTTTTGAATACAAAGAGCAGGGCGCAGGATATTTCACCCCTGCCGCCGCAGACATGATAAACGACAGCTTTTTAGGGATCTGCGTTGTTGCACTCGGCACCGTCGTATGGCTCGGCACTATGCTCATAAGCGACCCTGAGGGAATAGTAAGAAAAGCCCTTACAGAGAAAAAGCAGTAGATACACTATACTATATAAATAGGAGGAATAATAATGCGACTTGTTCCAAGAGAGCAGGATAAGCTTATGCTCCATTATGCGGGCATGCTTGCCCGTGACCGAAAGGCACAGGGATTAAAGCTCAACTACCCTGAAGCTGTGGCATACATAAGCATGGAAGTAATGGAAAAAGCAAGAGCAGGAGCGTCAGCCGCTGAGCTTATGCAATACGGCACAAAGCTTCTTACCGCTGATGACGTCATGGACGGCGTTCCTGAAATGATACACGAAATACAAATAGAATCCACAATGCCCGACGGCACAAAGCTTGTGACAGTACACAACCCTATCAAGGGTGCAAGCAAGCTTCACCCAGGGGAATTTATCGTTGAGAAAGGCACTGTCAAGCTCAACGAGGGAGCAGAAAGCATTGAGCTTACAGTCTCAAACACAGGGGACAGACCTATCCAGACAGGCTCCCACTTCCACTTTTTTGAGGTAAACAAGGCTTTGGAGTTTGACCGCAAGGCGGCTTATGGTATGCGGCTTGATATCCCCGCAGGCACAGCGGTAAGATTTGAGCCGGGAGAGAAAAAGACCATCCGTCTTATACCTATCGGCGGTGACCGCATAGGCTATGGTCTGAATGGTCTTGTAAACGGAAAAATGGACGATGAAAACATCAAGCAGGCAGCCTTTGAAAAGGCTAAAAAGCTTGGCTTCAAGGGGGTGTAGGAAATGATTGAAATATCGAGAAAAGCTTACTGCGATATGTATGGTCCGACAGTTGGCGACAGAGTGCGCTTGGGCGACACTTCTCTTATTGCAGAAGTGGAAAAAGATTTGACAGTTCATGGTGATGAAGCAAAGTTCGGTGGAGGAAAATCTCTCCGTGACGGCATGGGGCAATCCTGCAAAGCCACTGACAAGGAGTGCCTTGACACTGTTATCACAAACGCTCTTATCATCGACAGCACAGGCATCATAAAGGCTGACGTTGGCATAAAGGACGGCAGGATAGCAGGAATAGGCAAAGCAGGCAACCCCGACATCATGAATGGCGTTGACAAAAACATGATAATAGGCGCTTCCACTGAAGCTATCGCAGGCGAGGGACTTATCCTCACCGCTGGCGGACTTGACACGCACATTCATTTTATCTCTCCAACTCAGGTGAGAACAGCCCTTTACAGCGGAATCACCACCATGATAGGCGGTGGTACAGGTCCTGCTGACGGCACCAATGCCACCACCTGTACACCTGGCGAGTTCAACATCCACAGAATGTTGGAAGCCTCCGAAGACCTGCCAATGAATTTCGGCTATCTCTGCAAGGGAAATTCAAGCGACATCACAACTCTTGAGGAGCAGATAAAGGCAGGCTGTATAGGCTTGAAGATACACGAGGACTGGGGCTCTACCCCTGACGTTATCGACCACGCACTTACTGTTGCGGATATGTATGACGTTCAGGCGGCTATCCACACCGACACTCTTAACGAGGGCGGATTTGTTGAAGATACCGTCAATGCTTTCAAGGGCAGGACTATCCACACTTATCACACAGAGGGTGCAGGCGGCGGACACGCTCCTGACATTATCAGAGCAGCAGCGTTCCCGAATGTTCTCCCTTCCTCAACGAACCCTACAATGCCTTACACCGCAAACACTCTTGACGAACATCTGGATATGCTCATGGTGTGTCATCACCTTGACAAAAACGTACCGGAGGACATTGCTTTTGCGGATTCAAGAATACGTCCTGAAACTATCGCCGCAGAGGACGTTTTGCACGATATGGGAATATTCTCAATGATGAGTTCCGACTCTCAGGCAATGGGACGTGTAGGCGAAGTTATCACACGAACATGGCAGACCGCTGACAAAATGAAGAAACAACGTGGCGCACTCCCAGAGGACAGCCAGCGAAACGACAATTTCAGAATAAAACGCTACATTTCAAAATACACTATAAACCCTGCTATAACCCACGGCGTATCAGAATATGTAGGCTCAGTGGAAGTTGGCAAGGTGGCAGACCTTGTTCTTTGGAATCCTGCATTTTTCGGTGCAAAGCCTGACATGATAATAAAGGGCGGATTTATTTTCGCATCAAAAATGGGCGACGCAAACGCTTCTATCCCTACCCCTCAGCCTGTGTGTTACACAGAAATGTTCGGTGGTCACGGGCTTGCCCTTTCAAGCACCTGTATCACGTTCGTATCAAAATACGCCTACGAGGACGGCATAAAAGAGAAGCTTGGTCTTAAAAGGCAGGTGCTTCCTGTTAAGAACTGCCGAAACATCTCAAAGGCTGATATGGTATACAACAACGTCTGCGGTGATATAAGAGTAGACCCTGAGACCTACACTGTCACAGTTGACGGCGAAGTTATTACCTGCGAGCCTTTTGACGAGCTTGCATTGGCACAGCGTTACTTTATGTTCTAAAGCGAGGAAACAAAAAATGATAGCAGAAAAAATATTAGGCAATCTCTCTGAAAGCACCCCCTCTGTAGAAATAGACACAGTTGAGCTTGATTGGTTTGAAGCCGAGAAAAAGCGTATAAGGAAAACCACCGCAGGAGGACGTGACATAGGCATTGCCATTGACGAAAACCTAAAGGACGGGGATATCATCTATCTTGGCGATAAACTTTGCGTAGCAGTGAAGCTCACAAGCTGTCCCCTTATCAAGATAAACGTTCACACTATGCAGGAAATGGGCAGGCTTTGCTTTGAGATAGGCAACAGGCATTTGTCACTTAAAATATCTGACGACAACGTGCTTATCCCACATGACGAGCCTACAGAAAAGCACCTGAAAAACCTCGGCTTTGAGTGCGAGAACATCATAGGCAGATTTGACGATTTTATCGTCTGCAAAGCTCACGGACACTCACACAGCCACTCCCACGAGCATGGGGAACATCATCACCACGAACATTCACACTAAACGGAGCTGATAAAAAATGACCGATACCGCAGGACTTATGCACATTCTGCAAATATGCGACAGCCTTTTCCCAGTGGGTGCGTTCACGCTTTCAAACGGGCTTGAAACCTACGTTCAGCATGATATCATCACTTCGCCAAAAGGGCTTGAAGAATATCTCCATTCTTACATCTCAGTGCTGCCCTACAATGAGCTTGGTGCGGCGGCAGCGGCATACAATGCTGACGAAAAGGAGCTTTGCCGTCTTGATGAGATATACTCTGCGGCGAAAACACCATTTGAGATACGAAGCGGCTCAGAAAAGGTCACAAGGCGTTTTTTCAAAATATGCAACAATGGTCAGGAAAGCTTCACAGGGCTTTATAAAAGCCTGACGGAGCAGGGCATATGCAAGGGTCATCAGTGCATCGCCTATGGGCTTTATATGCGTGACAATGGCATCGAGCTCTCAGAGGGGCTTGCGGTATACGGCTATTCCATATGCTCCGCCATAGTCACAAACTGCGTGAAGCTTGTACCTCTTAGTCAGCTTGCAGGGCAGAAAATTCTCGGAGAGAGCTTTGAGCTTATATCCTCCGCTTCAGAAAAAGCCCTTTTCACTGATATAAACGATATCGGCATAAGCGGCGCAGGCTTTGACCTGCGTGCAATGCAGCACGAACGGCTGTATTCAAGACAGTATATGTCATAAGCTATGATTTATATAATATAATAAGGAGTACCAAAAATGAGCTATGTAAAAATAGGCGTAGGCGGACCTGTGGGATCGGGAAAAACCGCACTTATCGAACGCCTTACAAGAGAAATGTCAAAAGAATATTCCATATGCGTTGTAACAAACGATATCTACACCAAAGAGGACGCAGAATTTCTTACAAAAAACTCATGCCTGCCTGCTGACAGGATAGTTGGCGTTGAAACAGGCGGCTGTCCTCACACTGCCATAAGAGAAGACTGCTCAATGAACCTGGAAGCCGTTGACGAAATGGTGAAAAAGCACCCTGACACGCAGATCGTTTTCATTGAAAGCGGCGGCGACAATCTTTCCGCCACATTCTCCCCTGACCTTGCAGACGCTTCTATCTATGTTATCGACGTTGCACAGGGTGAAAAGATACCAAGAAAAGGTGGCCCTGGCGTGACACGTTCCGACCTGCTTGTTATCAACAAGACAGACCTTGCGCCACTTGTTGGAGCTTCCCTTGAAGTAATGGCTTCCGACTCAAAGCGCATGAGGGGCGACAGACCGTTTCTTTTCACAAATCTCATGAGCCGTGAGGGCGTTTCTCAGGTCATAGACTGGATAAAAAAATCAGTGCTTTTTGAGGATCTGAAATGAACGGCAGACTAAGCCTGTCAACAGCCTTTGACGGACAAAAAACCGTTACTGAGGACTTATTTTTCGCTCCCCCTTTCAAGGTGTATTCACCATTTTATGACCATAAAGGCTGGGCGAAATATATCTCAATGTGCGGCTCAGCAGGAGTATTGGCAGGTGACGAAAACGAGATAAAGCTTTTTGTGGGGGAAAACTGCAAGGTCATTTTCACAGATCAGGGCTATCAAAAGCTTTTCAACACAAACGGCGGCGTATCAAAACAGAGCATAAAGCTTGTTGTGCGCAAAAACGCAAGACTTTGCTATATGCCCCACCCTATAATGACTTTCACAGGCTGTGAGCATATCTCTATGGGCAAGGTGAACATCACAGAAAGCTCTGAGCTTATTTTCTCTGAGATATACTGCTGTGGCAGAACTGCAATGGGGGAGGAGTTCGGCTTGAAGCGCTTTCGCTCACGCACCGAGATAGCAATTGACGGCAGAGCGGATTTTATCGACAACACTCTTATCGACCCCGCCGCACTGCCCATACGGCAAAAAGGCTTTTTCGAGGGCTTCACCCACACGGGATTTATGTATATCTACACCCCTGACAAGACAATGCTGGAAAGCATTTACCAAGCCGACTATACAGGCGACCCTGACAGCGCACAGCTTTGCGCCACTCACACGGAACGTGGCATAGCCATAAGAGCCTTGGGACGTTCGGGAGAAGAGATTTTTGACGCTTTTCAGAGCATTGCAGAAAAAATCCGCACATAAAAACAGCGTATAAAATATTGTTAAACTTTTTATAAATGATAAACAAAACCAGTGAAAGCCTGCTGTGGGCTTACACTGGTTTTGGTTATTTCTCACGACAATATTCTTCGTATGCTTCGTCTATAAGAGGTCTCAGGGCGTTGTAGTCATCGTCACCTGATATAAAGCTATAGCACGGCACACACAGATCTTTAGCAGGACAAGTCTTACCATAATCATTAAAATACTGCTTATCGTAATAATTTACCGCAAAGTCACGGACATTGGGTTTTATATCATTCTCACAAAATGCACCGTCCAATATGTACATAAGATATTCCGCACCGCTCATTTTGCCCTCACGGACCTGCACACAGGATTCCTCGTCACTTTCATCAATAAGCTCGTTAAAACCCCTGTCAATAAGCCACCTTAAAAATAATCCTATATGATTTGACGCCAACAGCCATATTTCTTCCTGCTGTTCCTCCGTGAGCTTGCCCTCAACATTATTTGTTTTCCTATACAGCTTTTCAGTATCGTCCCAATGCCAATCTGCCTTATCTATAGCCATATACTCTCCCCCTTTTGTTATATACCTTTATTGTATCACAAACTATCTTCCATGTCAACATTTTCCGAATGCCTCACAAGCACACCCCCCTCCCCCCTTGTCAACCCAAACAAAATATGCTATAATATAGGGGATTGTAACCTACAACCATATCAAAATACAGATATATACAGATAACGAAAGGATTAGCTATGGATACTTCCGCACTTCTTTGGTATAAGACCCCTGCAGACGATTGGAACAAAGCACTGCCCCTTGGAAACGGCAGGATAGGCGCAATGGTGTTCTCTCAGCCACTTGAAGAGAGGATTCAGCTCAATGAGGATTCCGTCTGGTCGGGGGGCTTCCGTGAAAGAAATAATAAGTCCGCACTGCCTAATCTCGAAAAAGTGAGAAAACTGCTTTTTGAGGAGAAAATAAACGAGGCTGAAAAAATAATCTATGACGCTTTCTGCGGCACGCCTGTAAATCAAAGGCACTATATGCCACTTGGCGACATGAACGTTATACATTATAAAGAGAGCGAATGTGACTTCAAGAGCAGAAGCCTTGACCTTAACACCGCTGTCTGCACCACAGAATATGCCATAAACGGCGTTGACTACACAAGAGAAATGTTTATCTCACAGCCCGATCAGATGCTTGTTATGCACATAACGGCTTCCGAGAAAAAAGCGATAAGCGTCCATGTACGCATTGACGGCAGAGATGATTATTTTGATGATAACTCGCCCGTTCATGACAACGATATCCTCTTTTACGGTGGATGTGGCTCAGAGGACGGCATAAACTTTGCCGCTTATATAAAGGTACTCCACAAGGGCGGAAAGGTCTACCCATATGGAAGCTTCATAACCTGTGAGGACTGCGACGAGGTGACTATCCTCCTTGGCGCACAGACAAGCTACCGCTGTGAGGATTACAAGGGACAGGCTGTCTTTGACGTTGAAAGAGCCGAGGAAAAAACCTATGCACAGCTTAAAGCTGACCATATCGCAGACTACAAGTCATACTATGACCGTGCGAATATCTCCCTTTGCGACAACAGCTCAGGTAATTCCACCCTGCCTACAGACGAAAGACTTGCACTGGTTAAAGAGGGTAATCCTGATAACAAGCTTATTGAAATGTATCACAACTTCGGCAGATATCTTCTTATTGCAGGCAGCCGGGAAAAGACCCTGCCTACAAATCTCCAAGGCATTTGGAACAAGGATATGTGGCCTGCTTGGGGCTGTAAATTCACTATAAATATCAATACCGAAATGAACTATTGGTGTGCAGAGAACTGTAATCTCTCAGAGCTTCATATGCCTCTTATCGACCATATCGAGAAGCTCCGTCCAAACGGCAGAAAGACCGCAAGGAATATGTATGGCTGCCGTGGCTTTGTCTGTCACCATAACACCGACATATGGGGCGACACCGCACCGCAGGACTTGTGGATACCTGGAACACAATGGCCAATGGGTGCGGCATGGCTCTGCCTGCACATATGGGAGCATTATCTCTATGTTCAGGACAGAGAGTTTCTCAGCGAGAAATATGACACCCTGAAAGAAGCGGCAGAATTTTTCCTTGACTTCCTTATCGAAGACAAAAAGGGCAGACTTGTTACCTGCCCGTCAGTTTCCCCTGAGAATACCTATCTCACAGCTTCAGGCTCAAAAGGCTCTATCTGCATAGGTCCGTCTATGGACAGCCAGATAATCTATGAGCTTTTCACTGCCGTTGCGGAAGCTTCAAAAATACTTGAAACTGACGGAGGTTTCAGAAAGAAAGTCCTTGAAGCCAGAGACAGACTTCCTGCACCTGAGATAGGCAAATACGGTCAGATAATGGAATGGGCAGAGGACTATGACGAGGTAGAGCCTGGTCACAGGCACATCTCACAGCTTTTCGCACTCTATCCTGCTGACATCATAACAATGCGAAAGACCCCTGAGCTTGCCAAAGCCGCAAGGGCTACCCTTGAAAGACGTCTTTCACACGGCGGCGGACACACAGGCTGGTCAAGGGCTTGGATAATAAACCACTGGGCAAGACTTTTTGACGGCGAAAAAGTGTACGAAAATGTTATAGCACTTCTTTCAAACTCCACAAGCGAGAATATGTTCGATATGCACCCTCCTTTCCAGATAGACGGAAACTTCGGTGGCACAGCCGGTATCACGGAGGCACTTTTGCAAAGCGAGAACGGCGAGATAATTCTCCTGCCTGCACTGCCGAAAGAATGGTCGGAGGGCAGCTTCAAAGGACTTTGTGCAAGAGGCGGCTTTGTTATCGACCTTGAGTGGAAAGACTCAAAGATAACAGCCTGCCACATTCACTCAAGGTGCGGAAAGAAGTGCAGGATAGTGTGTGACAGTGTAAAGGTACACACTGCAAGCAGCGAGGTACAAACCTTGTACACAGACGGCGCAGCAGAGTTTGACACGGAAACAGGTAAAACATACACGCTCACATTCTGAGCAAAAGACAAAATTTGAGAGGATATTGAAATGAGACATTATCGGATAATGGCAGCGGCTGTTGCAGCAATTTGCACGCTGTCAGGCTGCGGAGTGCAGATAGGCAGAAACGAGAGCATGACCGCCCCCGAAAAAACATCTGTTGTAACCACAACAAAGAAACAGACAAACGATGACAGCAAGGCTGACGAGCAGGCTTTAAAAAGCTACGAAGAAACAAAGATAGTGGCAAACGCCATACCTTATGTGAAGTTTTCAAAAAGCGTTGAAGCCGAAACAGGCTCAGTTTCAGGCAAGGCGAAAGTAAAAAGTGACCGCAAGGGCTACAAGGGCAAGGGTTATGTGACGAACATTTCCACTGAGGAAGATTGGTCAAGAGAGATCGAGCTTACCGACTCACAGTATTATGACCTTACCATAACAGTGGCTTCCGATGTGCCGTGTGTGAACGGCATAGCTGTGAACGGCAAAAAGCTTCAGGATTTTTCAGCCAGCGGCTCGGGCAAGTTTGAAAAGGTGACTTTCAAGAACATCTACATAGAAAAAGGCAAGACGGCAATATCCGTTATCCCTGTGGACGGCGGACTTGACGTTGACTGCCTGACCCTCACCGCAAGCGAGGATATATCAAAGCTTGACCTTACTATATCAAAGCCTGCTCTTTCAAACAAAGACTCCGACTACAACGCAAAAGCGCTTTATCAGTATCTTTGCGAAAGCTACGGCAAGCAGGTGCTTTTGGGTCAGCATGACACTATCGGCACATCTGCCGAAACAGACATGATATACAAAACCACAGGAAAATATCCTGCCATACGTTTTGGCGACCTTATGCTTGCCACTGAAAAGGACAGCATTACCACCGACACCGAAATGAACATCGCCATGGATTGGGCTTCAAAGGACGGCATAGTGGGCTATATGTGGCACTGGGCTGCCCCTGACGACAAGCGTGAATATTATGCCGACCAGACGGATTTTGACATCAAAAAGGCAGTTACAAAGGAAAATATCGCAGAACTCAGCCTTGAGGATATCAAAAAGCTTCAAAAGGACGGCAAGGTAAGCAAAGAATGTGTTGCTGTCGTTCAGGATATCGACACCGTATCTGAGAAACTCTCCACCCTCCGTGATGAGGGAATAGCAGTGCTTTGGCGACCGCTCCACGAGGCCAGCAACGGCGATTTCTGGTGGGGCAATGACAAGGAAGCCTACAAATGGCTTTGGAAGCTTATGTACGAGCGTCAGACGAAATACCACAAGCTGAACAATCTCATATGGGTATGGTCAGCACAGAATGCCGATTGGTATGTGGGCGACGAATACTGCGACGTGCTTTCCTGCGATGTTTATGACGACGGCAATAAGGACGCACAGGTGAACATAATGCTTTTCCTGCAAAGCATATCAAAGAACAAGCCTATTGCAATGAGCGAATGTGGAAGCTTCCCTGACATACAGAGCATTGCAGACGAAAAAGCCATGTGGGCGTTCATAGGTCAATGGGGCGGAAATTATCTTATGACCGATGACGGCAAGCTTGCTGAAGAAAACAACACCGCCGCCGAGCTTATCAAGATGTATAACAACAATCTCACTCTAACAAGGGATAAGCTCCCCGACTTCACCCACCTTGCAAGTTCCATAAAGGACACGGAAGAAAAATCCGCTGAGAGCAAAAAGAATGATAGCTCAAAGGCTGACAGCAAGACGAAGAAAGAAAATACTTCTAAAGCAGAATAGGAAAAAAGGGGCTGTAAAAAAACGCGCAATAAAAAAAGACTGCAACCACCCTTAAAAGGGTAGGA
>ENA-OPBF01000160-OPBF01000160.1-human-gut-metagenome-genome-assembly--contig:-NODE-160-length-58356-cov-3.210545_pt1 | contig 58356 bp, 58 predicted proteins | sample MGYA00241067_ERZ501450 | MGnify/ENA primary metagenome ERZ501450 (study PRJEB25962, sample SAMEA2042516) | human gut metagenome | biome: human gut; feature: human-associated habitat; material: faeces... | reverse complement strand
TGCGTCTACCAGTTCCGCCACATCTGCATTTATATCAGTAGTTATAGCTTTTCTGTGTTCTATTTTTTGTCCAAAGGGGCATCAGATTTATATATATTATAATATCATAAATTAAAAATTTTGTCTATTTTTTTAACTTATTTAATCTTTTTATAACATTTTCAACCTCTTATAATAATTGATTTCTGTTTTCTTTCTTCTTTATTTATAGCAAATTCTTTTAGAATTTTTACATAACTATTATATTCATTTAATTCTTTTTGATTAGATACCATTATATGAAATTCATTAAAATCAATTTCTTTATCCTATTCTCAATATTATTCTTCTTGTTATCTACATATTCTGAATTTGTTGGCTTTCCTTTACTTGCTGAAATTGTATATCCAAATATATTTTCCACTGCTTCTTGTTGGCCTCTTCCCCATGCTACTTCTATTGCATGGCGGATTGCTCTTTCTATTCTTGATGGTGTTGTGTTGAAAATTATGTTTACCGCTAAACCCAAGCAATTTTTATAATAGTCTTTATCTTTATTGGTTTATGCTTTGTTTATTTATAGCTTTATTTTATCTTATTTTTATGGTTAAAACAAGACCAATAACCATTTATTGGTCTTGTTTTTTATAATTTAACCTGCTCTTTATCGAAACTATTTTATCGTTCCTATTTATAAACATCTGCCCTTTTTTCAAGTAACAATATTCTTCTATTTCTGAAGGTTCTAATGCAATTCCCTCTATAATTTGTTCATTTGTTACTATATTATTTTCTTGTATTATATCAATAATTTGCTTATATAAATATGGTTTTTCTATTTCTATCTCATCATCTAAAGGTTCCTTTCTCCAAAAATTTCTATATGTCATCTGCTTTTTTAAATAGCTCACTTGATTTTCAGTTAATAAATTTAAATCATTGCATCTATATATCATACATGCTATTGATACTTTCCATCTTTTTTTTAATGCTATAAAATTTTGTATTGATGATGAAAATACCTCTTTTGAAAAACTTTCTGCTGGTAATAAAAAAGCTCCTGCAAACATATCAGCTTCTCTTTCTATTTTATTCATATTTTTTTTATTTTCAATATCTTCTTTTGTAATAGATTGATGTAATAATATATGACCTAATTCATGTGCTATATCAAATCTTGAACGAACTGCACAATTTTTTTCTATTGATAAAAAAATATATGGAGTTGCATTTATCCACTTTGAAAAAGCATCTATTTTAGTATTTCTAACCTTCATTCTAGAAATTATAATTCCATTTTCTTGTAGTACTTCAATTATATTATTTATGGGTCCAATTCCTAAGTTCCAGTGTTCTCTAACTTTCATTGCTATATTTTCAACTTCATGAATTGAATATTCATCTTTAGTTTCTATTTCTGGCAAATTTAGCTTTGGAAAATTAATAAATTGTTCAAAATATTGTTTTATTTCGTCAAAAATATACACATTTTCATTTGCTGCATCTTTTAATTTTTTAGATGTCGTTTTATTACTTCTGAAATATGTAGTACCTTCTATTTGATTTTTTGGCATTTCTTTTGTAAAAAAATTTAACGGATAATGTAATACATCTATCAACCTATTAATAATATTTATTGGATTTGCTATTCCTAATTCATATTGTGAAATTATTTGTTTACTTACATCAATTCTATCAGCTAAATCGGATAACGAATAACCTCTAGATATTCTCGCTTGTTTTATTCTTGCAGGAATTATTTTTATATTATCGTTAATATTTAACATACTTTCCACCTATTCTTTTATAAATAATTCTTTTTTCTTCAAAATATCTTCCTTTAAAGAAACTATCTTCTTATAATTTTCTTCTTCTTGTCTTACTGTACTAAATTTTTCAGCTAAATTCTTAATATCAATATTTTCTAAATAAGTAGTTATATCATTATTTGGAATTAGTAAATTTAATGTTTTTAATTCTCTTTGTTCATCTATACCGTATGTAACCATTCCATAATATAATCCCTCCTTTATGATAGCTTTATTATTAAATTCCCCTATCATCATTTGATTTTCAATAAAGTTATTATTTTGAGCATATTTAAGCTTATATCTTGCATTACTTGACTTAAATATTCCTTTTTTTACTTTTGAAAAATGAATTACTAAATTATTATTTCGTATTTCTACAACTTCATATCCGAAATTATTCACTTTTAAAATTTGAGAAGAAAAAGAATTTTTTCCAACATACATTTCTGGTGAGAACTGTTTTTCAATACAATACGTTACTATTCTAGGCATAACATTATTTCTCAAACTACCCATGAACAAACTCGCATTTTCTCTTTCAAATTCTTTATATACTTCTATTCCATTTTTTACACTATAATATATTTGTAATTCTAATTCTGGTGTAATTTCACCTTTTAAAAGTTCTTTTGCATTTTTATACATATAGAGCCTCCTTTTTGTACTTTTGTAAAATATTTTACCATTTCATAGTCAAATCGTCAAGTGTATTTCATGTATTTTTATTATTTTTTAATTATCTTAACATATTCTAAAAAACTATGCTATAATTTTAAAAAAGGAGTTTAAAATATGGGAGATAAATATTTATCAGAATTAATTGAAGAAAACAAAGATGAAATCATAGGAAATGCACCAAGTCCAATTGATATACAATTAGGCTATTCTGAATCACCTGACTTTGACCTTTCAAACACAGAAAAAAATTTAGTTCTTATCACAGCAGGAGTTGGTGCAGGAAAGAACACTTGGGTTCAACAATGTCTTACAAAGGAGTTAGAAGGTTACGATAATATTTTGTTTATAACATCAAGAAAGTTAATCAAAAAGCAAATGTTAAAAGATATTCATTTTTCTGATGATTTCTTTGAGTGTTTTAATTACAGGTCTAACTATGTAATTACTCATCATTCTTTAAAAAAATTTTTTAAGGATTATACATCATTTCAAAATTTGCTTAATCAACAGTTTAAGTATATTGTTATAGATGAAGTTCATTCTATTATAGCCGATGCTGGATATACAGATACTGCTTTTTATTTATACACATTAATAAAATACTATATTTCTAACGGAATACGAGTTATTTGTTTATCAGCTACTACTGACAAAGTAATACATTTCTTTGATATGTTCAAAAATTTTCAACACTTTGATTTTACAGATGAATGTAAAAATGTAAAGCCTAAATCTATAAAAGTAATTAGTAAAGCTAAAGCCTTTCAACTTTTATCGCAAGCTAATTCACAAAATAAAATGATATACATGGCTAACTCTGTAACTGATATTTGTAACAGTTATTATAAAAAATTAACAAAAGATTTTAATGTAGATACTAGTTCTATTGGAATTATAATTAGTGATAGTCGTTGTAAAGTTGAAAAGAGCAAAACTAAAAATACTAAATTAAAGTCTTGTCTAAATAATATGCCATCTTTAGTCAATTATATTGTAGAACAAGAAACTTTACCAGAAAATACAAATATTATTCTTGCCACCTCAAGAATACGAGAAGGTATTAATATAAAAGATGATAATATTACAGCTATGTTCTGTGAAGCACATGATATTATAGATATTGCACAATTTTCTGGCAGATACAGAGGAAATGTAGAAACTTTATATATTATTCATGATACGAAAGCTCATTATAGAAAAGAAGATATAGAAAATCTTGAACTAGAATATAATTTTCTATCATCTTTCGAACTAGTAAATATTAATATTTATTCTAGTATTCTTCTATATAAATCAACTGGAATAAAAACACCTTATTTAAATGATAAAAATTATAACTATTATAAATCTAGTATTACATCATTACCTGAAGATTTATTAGAACAAAAAATTTCTTTCTTAGAAACAGGAAATAAATCAGAAAAACAAATATCAGAATTTGACCAAAAATATTATTTAAAAGCATATAATGATTTTCAAAAATATATACAACAAAAATATCCTTTATTAGAATACAATATTATTCTTCAAAAGTATGAACTATACCTTGCAAAATATTATTATATCAAAGAAGTATACAATAACTATATTAATTATAAAAAAGACCCTGTAACATATCTAAAGGAATTTTTTCAAATAGATAATATTGAACTGGATAATAGTATTGATAAAATCACTTCTGAAACCAAAGAAGAAAACCAAAAAATCATATTATCTTATTTACAAAACAATAACTACTTAAATACTATCTTATCAAAAGAAAAACAAAATAATATTTTGTCTGACATTCAAACTTTGCCAGATATTTATTTAAAGCAAAACTACTCAACACTAGGTAGACTATTAAAAGCTCATAATATCAAAACTCAGCGAAAAGGTTCTAACAAAGATGGAAATATTATTATATTAACTAATTAATTATATCAATTAGGACATTACTTAATATTCTTATATACAAATAAAGTAATGTCCTAATTTTTTAGTTACAATGATTAAAAATGCTTCAAAATTACTATAAGACTATTCTAACCGTTGAATTGTGAGATTATTACTTTATCGAATAAATCACACAATTTCTATGTATGGGGATATTTATTAACTTTTAAGAACATAATTTTTATGATATTTAACTTCTGCATATACAGTCGGTCAATATTGAAATAATCACGAACAAAATTAACATTTATTTTCCTTTTATTTCCGAAATAATATTATTTAATGTTAAAAATGGATTAAATTACTAATTTCAGTTATTAAATACAAATTGATATATTCTTTTTTTGAATTTTATAATTTATCTAACCATAAATCTTCTCTTTACTGACCTTATTACCCTAGATACAAGCTCTAGCACTGGGGGCAGAGATTAGCAGGAATTTTCTCTTAAATCTTACTACCTGCATCTCTGAAGGGGGTGTTAAATCCCCCTAATGAAGCAAGGGGGAACAAGAGATTAGTGGGAACTTACTTTTTACGCTTTCTTCCCACATCTCTAAGGGGGGAAAATGCCTTAATTTCCCCCCTTCAATTTTAATAAATTTTAAAATCATATTAATTTTCAACTTTAACTTAATTTATATATTTTTTCTATTATCTTTCAAATTGATGTTTATACACTAGTAATATCAATGATTTCATTGATTGTCCCTTAAAGAATATAAAATATATATGAATTTGCACTATATAAAAACCTCATTCATTTTGTTTCATTTATCTACCAATCAATAAATAAATCACTACATAAGTGTGTAATAAAGGTATTTTCATATCTAATAAATTTATAGTTACCCCCGATTTAATACTTAAATTTTTTACAAAAAAAATTATCTAAGTATTGTTATTAAGCAATTATTACGATAAAAATTAATTACAAGATTTTTATATAAAACGGGAGGGTACATTATCAACCTTAGATAATAAAATTATAAGTCACATTTCACTAGCACATATAGTCAGTCAATATTGAAGTAATCATGAATAAAATCGACCTTTATATTTCTTTTATTTCCGTTTATAATATGTTAGTTAATAGCAAAAATAGTTTAAAAAGCATTTTCATGCTTTCTTCAATCATATAAAGAGCACACTACATAATCTGTAATGTGCTTTTCTATTTTAAGTAATTTTTTAAAAATATTTTTTCACTTTTTAATCTTGTATTGATGTTACTATTCCATCTTCAAAATAAATATATTTATACCCGCTGTAACACCATTGTTCACTAGTTCCATATCTCGTTGTTGTTTTATTTATATCTTCTGGTTTTCCCCAAGTGCTATTTATTACTTCATCTTTTGTCATTCCTATTTTGGGTTTTTTTAACTTTTCTACAGTAATTCCTTCTTGCTTTATATATGTGCCTATTATATCGTCGGTTATACTATTGTTTTCTTTTTCATATTTTAAAGGTGTCCTATTTCCAGTTTTATCATATACTATCTCAATATTTTTGTCTTTTATTTCTATTTTGTTTTTTCCACATTCACTATAAGTTTCTTTTCCAATTCTATAATCATTTTTTGTAAATTTAGTATATTGATTTATTTTCCAACCACTTATTTCATATACCCAATTTGATAATCCTTCTTTATGTTTCCATATTCCTTGTAAATTTATCATTGTTTCAGTATTGCTTAAATATGTGGAAACATCTTTATAATCTTGTATAGTTCCAAAGATTTCTTTTGATTTTTCAAAATCTCCATTTTCATATTTATTAATCGCTTGTTTATATTTAGTCTCTTTTATTTGTTCTTGACTATCATTGTAGTTATTTGATTTTTCAAAATATAAAATGGAATTATCATAATCTTTTTCATCTCTTAATTCAATAGCTCTTTGATAATAACATTCCTCTTCTTTTTTCTTTACTTTATTAGGTACAAACTTTACTTTGTTATAATATGAAATTGCTTTTTCATAATCTTTATTAAGCTGACATTTTTTTCCTTGCTCATAATTATAAAAGATATAAACAAATATTCCAGAGATTATTAATATTATAGTTATTACAATTATTAATATTTTTTTCATATTCTTTTTCATTTTATTCTCCTTCTTTTCTGTATGCAGTATCATATATCTTGCCATCATATACATACAAATTCACAGTTTGTTCTGATACACCATCTTTTAAAAGATTTTTATATGTTATTACATTACCCTTTCTTTCATATTTCGTTTCTTTTCTACCATCAATTATCAAAGTTCCATCTTCTTTAAATTCATACTTCGTATATTTTGAACTTATAATGGCATTAAATGTTTCCGTTTCTGGTACTTCACCTTCATAAAAATTCTCTTTATCTATAAGATAATCCTCTATAATACTTAATTCTTCTCCTGCCATATCTAGCAAAGCCTTGGGTCTAGTATTACCAAAAACACTCTTTTCTTCATTATCTTCAAATATTATTTTTCCATTTTCTTGTTTATATCTTCCTTCAGCACCATCATACAGTCCATTTTTTGTTTCCATATAACTTTTATAAGTACCTTTTTTTGCATTTTTACTATCTGGTATAAACTCTATCGTTGTTGATATTAAATCCGAACTAATTGTCCTGTATTTTCCTTCTATTGCTTTTTTATTATTTATTACTAAAAATACAACAATTATAAATATAATAACTAATGCACAAATAAACAGTATTTTTTTATTTATCATTCTCGTTCTATTTTGTTTCATATCTACCTCATCATTTTTATCTTACATTATACACATAGTTGTTTCCATTTGCTACAATTGTAGCTTTTAGTGGTTTTCCATCTGTCTCAATTTCTTTTGGAACTTCCACAACAAATCTATATTTTAGGCTTTTTAATGGTTCTATATAGTATAAATTAGGAAAACTTTCTAATTTATTTCCACTTGCATCTTCTGTTACTAATGAACAATTATATTCATAATTATTATCATATTTTAATTTTACAGATAATAAACTATCTTGTTTTACAGCTGAAGTATTTAAATTTTTAACATTCATTGTTAGTTCAAAATATTTTTGACTGTCATCTTTTCCTTGTAAATATCTATAATACCCTGTTGGATTAGATGGTATAATATCTTTAGAAAAAGATGTTCCTGTTATATTAAATTCGCAAAAATTATCTATTGTTATTTTATCTTCTAAACTTATTTCTGTTTCTTTTGGCTTGTTATTATTATTAACTTTTGATATACTACCATTTCCATTTTTTTCTTCTTCTACACTAGATATTGTACTTTGTGTATTATTTGAATTTTTTGTATTCATATAAACAATAGCTCCAATTACTATAGCTACAATCACAACTATAACTATTCCTATTATTACCTTATTTTTGTTTTCTTTCTTTTCCATAATAACCCCCTATTTTTCTTTTTTCATTTCAATGTTTTTTTCTTTCATTCCTTCAATACCTAAAATAGTACTTGCTATCAATAGGCATCCACCTAATGAAACATATCCACTAAAATAACTTGCATTAATTATATAATTATAAGCATCTCCACCAACATAAGCATTTTGGCTAGAACTTGGATATTTTTCACTATTATGATAATTTAACATTTTGTCAAACCCCATACCAATACAAAAAATACTTAAAATTAATAATATACTCGAAACAATTATACATGCTTGACATTTTTTATTTTTCATTTTATCCACCTCCTTATTTTCCTACACTATATCACAAATTTTTATTTTTGTACACATTTTAGTACACTTATTTTAAATTATTTTTTGTACATAATAATAAAAGGTGATAAAAATGAAAAAATTAAAAATAGAAAAAGCAAAAAAAGGTAATGATACTATTACAAGAACTATAAGAATAAGTGGGAAAACCTTTGATAAAATAAATGAATTAGCTGAAAAAAATGAATTAAGTTTTAATAGTGTTATTAATCAAATTATTGAATATGGTTTAGAAAATCTGGAAGAAAATTAGATTTTGTATTGCTTTTGTGTATAAATCGTGATACAATGAATATAATAATACTATGGAGGTGATTAAAATGGCTAAAACTGATACTTTGCATATTAGAGTTGAACCATCTGTAAAAATGAAAGCAGAGGAAACTTTAAACGATTTAGGATTATCAATTACTGAAGCAGTTAATGTATTTTTAAATCAAGTCATTTTACACGATGGTATTCCTTTTAAAATTGAAAAACCAAGATATAATAAGGAAACTATTCAAGCAATGGAAGATGTTAAAAATGGAAAAAATTTAAGTAAAGCTTTTGATAGTGTAGATGAAATGTTTGAGGAGTTGGATAAATAGTGCTAAAAATAAAATATTCTAATCAATTTAAAAAAGACTATAAATTAATAAAGAAAAGAGGCTATAATCTCAATTTATTAAAACAAGTTATTCAATTAATTGCAGAAGAAAAACCTCTTCCACAGAAATATAAGGAACACTATCTTACTGGAAATTATAAACGGTTTCAGAGAGTGTCATATCCAACCAGATTGGCTTTTAATTTATAAAATTGAAAATGATGAATTAACTTTAACAGTATCAAGAACTGGTACTCACTCAGATTTATTTTAAAAGATACACTTTATAGTGTACCTTTTCTTTTTATTACTGATATTTTTAAATCTTGACTATTATCTAAATAAATTTTTAGTATCTCACTATTTTGTTCATATATTATTTTATACTGTGAAGCTATATCAATTCTTATATTATTCAATAAATCTAAAATATATAATATGCCATTTTTATGATTATAACTACAATCAGCTTTTACAAAAACAATATTTCCTTCTATAATTCCATTCAGTTCTAATAAAATTGTTTTTGCATCAAAATTATTTTTTACTATTTCTTCTAATTCATTTTCTTTTATTTTTTCCATATTTACTAATTTCCTCTCATTTTTATTTTTTCTGTATTTCCAATTAAGACATCTAAAGGATTAAATCTGTTATAATCTTTTTGTAAATCGTTTCCATATAATTCAACATAAATTTTTGTCATTTCTAATGTTGTATGCCCTAATAACTTCTGAAGTTTTAAACAATCTCCACCATTTTGAATATAATTTTTAGCATAATAGTGCCTAAATAAATGAACTCCTGTCTTTTCAACACCTCTTTGTTTGTTATACTTGCTAATAATATTATTTAGCGCATCTTTTGTTAGTTGTTTTCCTTCTAAATTACAAAAAACATAATCCTCTGAACTTCCTTTTCTTATAGCCAAATATTCTATTAGTACCTTTTTTTAAGCAATACTCATAGGAATTACTAATGGCTTTCTATTTTTTACAGTATCAATATAAATTAAATCATTTTCAAAATCCAAATCCTCTATTTTTACATTTCTAGCACTTCGACTTCTAACTCCTGTTGCAACTAAAAAATTTTCTAAAGCCCATGTTCTAAATTCTGCAAATGTACATTTCTTTTTATTTGGTTTTTTTAGTAATTTTTCAATTTCTTTATCTGTATATAACTTTTTATTTTCTTGTGTTTGTACTATCAATTTTATTTTAAAATATCCTAAATCTCCTTCTTCCATTAAAAAATATAAAATAGCTCTAATACTTCTAATTCTAGTATTTATAGTAGTATCTCTTAATCCTTGACTTCTCATATATAAAACATAGTTATCAATCATTTTTTTATTTATATTTTCTAAATAAATATCTTTGTTTTCTAAATAAGTAGTAAAAAATCCATATCCATCTTTATAATATCTAATTGTCATATCAGATAAATTTTTAACTTTACAATGTACAATAAATTTGTCAAAGCCATTTTTTAAAGATATTTTATCTTGTTTCATTTCAATCATTCTTTTTCACCTCACTTTATCTTTATAGGTGAAATTATTCCTAACCAAAAAAGAGCACAGGATTAGGTTAATTTTCACCTTAATCCAATGCCCTTTTGAAGTAACAAAAAAGATATATCTTATAGCTTGTAACTATTGATATATCTTACTTTGGTGCAGATGGCCGGAATCGAACCGGCACGGTTTATTCAACCGCAGGATTTTAAGTCCTGTGCGTCTACCAGTTCCGCCACATCTGCATTTATTATTTCTGGTAGTTCCTAACGACAGTTATTATTATAACTTCTATATGTTTTTTTGTCAATACTTTTTTAAAATTTTTTTAAATTTTTTCGAAAGGTAAATTGTAAAACTAAAATCAAGTTATGACACTGCCTGATATATCTAACTTTTACATACTCCTACACTTTTAAAATATCAAAAAAATTTCTTGTTATTTCATACATAAAATACAAGAAATTCTTTTACCTCACTATTAATTTAACACCAATCTTTAATCCATATATAAAAATAACAAAATATCCCCTTGTTAATTTTTATTTTCCTATCTAATAAAATTATTTTTATTCTTATAAATCCCTAATCATTCTACCTTAATAAATTAAACCATTTCGTATAAATATTTTTTCCCATTGATACAATATTAATTTTATCCACATCTTCTTGTGCAATCAAATTAGTCTTTGAAATAACCTCTCCATATAAAGAAAAGCTTACCTCTCCTAATTTATCACCTTTTTTTATTGGTGCATTTATATTTTCGTTTATATTTATCAATTGTTCTACATCTTGTTCTTTTCCTTTTTCTAATATTACTCCGGATGATTCTTCTAATATTGCTGGTATAGTAGCTTTTACTCCTTTATTTATATTTACAGTGCTAATAAGAGTTCCTTTTTTTCCGAATTCTTTGTATGAAAAATTTTTAAATCCATAATCCAATAGTTTCTGAGCTTCTCCAAATCTTATTTTTGTTGTTGGTGCTTTCATTACGACTGCTATTAATGATAATCCATTTCTAGTTGCACTTGCTGATAGATTATATAATGCTAATGATGTTGAACCTGTTTTTAGTCCTGTTGCTCCATTATAGTTTTTTATTAATTTATTTGTATTCGAAAGTTGTGTCTTGCCATCTCTTAAAGTTTCCATCCACATTGTTGTATATTTTGTTATGTTTGGGTGCTTTGTTAATAGTTCTCTTGACATTAATGCTATGTCATAACTTGAACTTACATGGCCGTCTTCATCAAGCCCATGACAATTTTTAAATGTAGTATCACTCATTCCTAATTGTTTTGCTTTATCATTCATCATCTGCACAAAAGCTTCTTCACTTCCTGCGATATACTCTCCCATCGCTACTACACAGTCATTTGCTGAATTTAGGCATATTGCTTTTAACATTTCATCAACTGTTAATGTTTCTTTGGGGTCTAACCATATTTGTGACCCTCCCATTGAAGATGCATTTTCACTACATGGCACTTCATTTGTTAATGCTATTTTTCCACTGTCTAAGGCTTCCATTATAAGTAGCATACTCATTACTTTTGTAACTGAGGCTGGTCTTAGCTGTTTATGTATATTATGTGCATATAGAACTTTGCCTGTTGTTTGTTCTATTAAAATTGCTGATTCACTTTCTAAGTTAAGTGAATTTTTGTCATTTTTTGTCTCTTTATCATCACTTTCAACTTTTGTCTTTTCATTATTCTCTTTTTCTTTGCTTTCTTGTTTTTTTTCATCTTTTATGGTATTAGTTTTATCTTTGTTATTTTGTTTATTTTCCTCTTCTATTTTTTCTGTATTATTTTTTCCTATATTTTCTTTTTGGTCTTTTTCATTATTATTTTTTTCTTCTTTATTTTTAAGCTTTGTATCATCATTTGCTTCATTTGAAATATCTTTTGATGTTGTTTCTATTGCTTCTGCATTTTCTTTATTCCAAATATATATATCATCAGTACTATAACCTATACTTTTAACTGAGCATATGGTAATTATGCAAAGAAAACTTATTATACATATATTTATTTTCTTCATTTTTACTATCCTTCCTCTCCTTTAATTTAAAATCTAAATAAATAATTTAAAATTTTATTATTCATTATTGATTTTATCTTTTTTTGAATTATTATAAATATATGTATAGTCTTTATTTTTAGAACAAAGTCATTCTATTCATAGATTACGGTCTTTTATTTGTTAAAATTTTAATTTTGTAACATAAATTAGAAATAAACTTGATATTAAATTTATTTTCAGAATAAAATCAATTTTATTGTTTAATAACATATACAATAAAAAACTGCACTAGAATATAAAATATATTTTCATATTCTAGTACAGTTTCATTTTCTTTATTAATTTCATATTATTCTTTTTCAGTTTTTATCTCTAAGTTGTTTCCATCAGAAATAATTTTAATATTTCCATTTTTATCTGTTCTATAAATTTTACTTCCTTGTTTTTCTATTCTGTCAATTATAGGCTGTTTTGGTAATTTATATGTATTTCCCTCTCCTACCATTATTATTGCATATTTTGGATTTACTTGTTCCAAAAATTCTTTTGAACTACTTGTATCTGAGCCATGGTGTCCTACTTTCAATACATCTGTTTTAGGCCAAGTAATAGTTTTTTCATTTTGCTTTTCTGCATCTCCCATAAATAAGAAGCTATTATTTCCAAATTCTACTCTTAAAGTTAATGAAGATAAATTTATATTATCATCATCAATTATTGGTTCTGTCATAAACTCACATTTTGCTTGTCCTAAATCTATAATCTCTCCTTTTTTTGGTTGTGTTATTGTTAAATTTTTATTTTTTATAGCACTTAATACATCTTTAAAAGTCTTTGTAGTTGTTTGTCTTTTTGGCATATATATTTTCCCTATGTCAAAGTTATTTATTACATCATCTAAACCTCCTATATGGTCCTCGTGTGGATGTGTTCCTATCAAATAATCAATTTTTGATATTCCTTCTTCTTTTAAATAACTTACTACATTTTTTCCTTGTTCATTAGTTCCTGCATCAATTAACATTGTTTTATCTTTATTTCTTAATAAAATACTATCTGCTTGTCCTACATCAATATAGTCAACTACCAATTTATCTTCAACAATAAATTTTTCCTTTGTTTGAGTTTCATCTGACTTATTTTTTGTATCTGATGCTATGATATTTTGCTCTTCTACATTATTTCTATTAAAAATGTCTTTTATTGTTTCTTCTTTTACTCCTATTGCTAGTAGTATTAATACTATTATTACAGATATTAAACTTATAACTACTTTTTTTCTATTTTTCATTTTCTTCATCTTTTGCCCCTCACAAATTTACTATTCCCATAAATTATTCATTTCTTGTTCTATACTTTCTTGTTCTTGCTTTGTTAATTCTTCATCGTAAATATATTTTCCATTTATGCATTTTACTATGCTTCCTTCTTTTACTTCATTAGGAAGTTTAGATTTTTCTATATCTTTCTTTTCTCCTGTAATTCTATTTTCTAATATTGCTATATCATCTTCAAATCTATCTATTGAGAATTCTTCTATTGCATTCAATTTTTGTGCTAGTTCTAATTCATTTTCATTCACTATATCACCACCTATGAATTTACTTAAATTAATATTTTCTTTAACACTTTCTATTGTTTTACTTATTTCATTTAAAATATCAAAATTCATATTTACTTTTCATTCCTTATTAATATATTTAGGCTTTTACAAGGTTGCCTATAAACCTTAATATGTAAAAATCTTATTTGAATAATTATTTTACTTTTAAATTATTCTGCTTTTCATTTGTTTGATATATAATAATCGAAATAAGTAAATAAAAAAAATTATATAAATAGTTTAGTTTATTTATATAATTTTTTTTATGAATTGTCAATTATTTTAACCCTTTTAATTTTCAATATTTTTTCTGAAATATATATATTTTTTTGCTATTTCTGAATATAAATATCTCCAATTTATAAATTTCAAACTATTTAAAAAAATAATTTATGAAATATACAAAACTTTAATCTTTTATACTTTTTAACTATTTTCAATACATTAGTTATTCTTATCTTTATAAATTTTTATCATATCTTTAAAAGTCATTTTTGTACCATAATTTAATATTGCATTTGAGTATATTTTTATTGCAACTTTTGCAACAATTAAAATTGTTATTAACAATATTGCTATTGAAATTAAAACATCTGTTGTATTTGCTAATCCCATCATTATTCTAAATGGCATACAAAATGGTGATGATATTGGTAGCATTGACGCTAGTAGGTTTAAATCACTAGTTGGATTCATCATCGTAAAATATGATAAGTAAAATCCTATTATTGCAATTAGTGCAACTGGCGCATTTGCTGATTGTATATCTTCTGGTTTGCTTACTGTTGAACCTGTTAATGCGTATAATAAAGCATATGCAAAATATCCTAATATGAAATAAATTATAGTAACAATTCCTAAATATGGTGTTATTTTTGAAATATCTAATACAGAATTTACTAAATTTTCATCTAAGCACATTTTTGCTGATATTATTGCTGTTCCTACTATTAAGCAAACTTGCAGTAATCCTACTATTCCTATTCCTATTGTTTTTCCTAATACTATTGTTCTTGGTGATGTAGATGTTACTAATGTTTCCATTATTTTTGATGTTTTTTCTGTTGTTATTGAACTTGATACTTGATATGCACAGAAATAAATTGCATAAAATAAAAGTAATGACATTATCATCATTGCAAAAACATTTCCACTAACTTTTTGCTCTTCTGTCTGTTCTATACTAAATTCAAAATTTGGAGTTATTCCTTTTATTTGTTCCTCTGTTAATTCTAATTTTGATATTTGTAAATTAGCGTATATTGAGTTAATTGTATTTTCTAAATTAGTTGGCATTTTCTGCAACATAGTTGCGTCTTTTACTATATATCTTATTTTATAATTTTGTTGATTTTTTTCTACAATTATAGCTTCATCTATTTCTTTATTTTCTATTTTTTCTTTTATTTTTTCAAAACTAATATTTTCATTTGTTGTATCTGTTTCATACCCTAATTCCATATTATTTAATGAATTTAAAGTCCCCTCAAATATATTTTCAGTGTCTACAATTAAAAGTTTGTCTTTTTGTGTATCTTCTGATTCGCCTTTAAAGGCTTTTAATATATTTGGTACATTAAAACCTATTACTATTAGTATTAGAATTATAATAGTATAAACTATAAATGACTTTCTTTTTACCATTTCTTTCATAGTAAATTCTATTACTGTTTTCAAATCTTTCATATTATTCCCCTACCTTTTCTATAAAAATATCATTTAATGTTGGTTTTTTTATTTCAAATTTATTAATAACTATATGATTATTAACTAATTTCTCTAATAATTTATGAGCATCTTCTTCTGTTTTTATTTTTATAGAATAGTCATTATTTTTTGAAAACTCTGTATTCATATTAAATTCATTTATAAATTCATCTATATTTTTATCTGTTGAAATCTCCAGTCTGTTTGCCTTATATCCTTCTTTTATTTCTTTTAAATTTCCTTTTAATACAGTTTTACCCTTATTTAAAATTAATATATCAGTACAAAATTCCTCAATAGAAACCATTTGATGACTTGACATTATGATATATTTTCCTTCTGAAACTAAGTCTATTATTACATTTTTTAAAATTTCTGTATTTACAGGGTCTAATCCACTAAATGGTTCATCTAGAACAATAAGTTCTGGATTATGTATTATTGCAGTCATAAATTGTATTTTTTGTTGATTTCCTTTTGATAGCTTTTCAGCATTCATTTGCAAATATTCTTCTACTTTTAAAATTTTTGCCCACTTATTAATCGCTACATCGGCATCTTTTTGATTCATACCTTTTAATTTTGCAAAATATATTAGTTGGTCATATATCTTAGTTTTAGGATATACTCCTCTTTCTTCTGGTAAATATCCAAAATTAACACTTTTTCTTTCGACTTTTTTACCATTCCATGTAATTTCTCCACTATCTTTTTTTATAATACCAAGAAGCATTCTTATTGTGGTTGTTTTACCTGCTCCATTTGTTCCAAGTAACCCAAAAACTCCCGGTTTGCTGACCTCGAAAGAAATATTATCAACTGCTTGTTTTCCAACAAACTTTTTTGAAACATTTTCTAATTTCAAGCCCATAAATCTTCCCCCTTTTTTATAAACTTTTGATTGTTTTTAATTATCCTATTTTCATTTTTATTTGTCAATATTTTTATGACATTTTTAAAATTCTTTGTCATTTTTATATGTCTTAGTATAAAACAAAAAAATTGTATCCCAAAATATATTTTAGGATACAATTTTTTATTTTATTTCTATTAAAGCTAAACTTTCTAGCGTTCTATATCAACTTTTAAATTTTCTCCATTGATATTTGTATCTATATACTCTCTACCTTCTTGATTATAGAAAATTTTATCTGCTAATGTATCATGTTTTATTGTTTCTTCAAATTTTCTTATTACATTTTCTATTTTTTCATTGTCTGAAACATATAAATTAATTCTATCTAGTACTTCAAAGTTTTTATCTTTTCTCATATTTTGTACTTTTGATAATACTTCTCTTAATATTCCCTCTTCTTGTAGTTCTGGAGTTATAGTTGTGTCTAATACTACTCCTATTTCTCCTTCTCCACTAAATGCAAATCCTTCTTTTCCTTGCATTGTTATCAATAAATTATTAGCATCTAGTCCAATTTCTGTTCCATCTATTTCTATGTATTCAGTTTTTCCTTGTTTTACTTTGTTTGCTAAATCCATTTGATTTTTCTTTGAAATTTCTTCTCTTATCTTAGGAATTAATTTTCCATATTCTCTTCCTAAGACTGGTAAATTTGGTTTTATTTCAAAGTTTACATAGTCTGACATTTCTGCTCCTAATTTAACTGCTTTTACATTTAGTTCTTCTTTTACTATATCTGTATAGTATTCTGGAAGAGTGTCTATTGATATTAACATTTCTGATAATGGTTGTCTATTTTTTATATTAACAGCATTTCTTGCACTTCTTCCTAATTTTACAATTTTATATGCTAAGTCCATTTCTGCTTCTAAGTTTTTGTCTATTACTGTTTCATTTATTTCTGGCCATGGACATAAATGTACACTTTCTAATGCAGTATTATCTAAATTCACTACTAAATTTTGATATATTTCATCTGTAATAAATGGTACAAATGGTGCTGAAACTTTTATTAATGTTGTTAATACATTATATAATGTTACATATGCTCCTATTTTTTCATCATTTAATTCTTGACTCCAAAATCTTTCTCTGTTTCTTCTTACATACCAATTTGATAATTCATCTGTAAATTCTTCTATTTGTGTTGCTGCTCCTGTAATATCATAATTATCTAATTTGTTATCTACTTCTTTTACTAATGTATTTAATTTTGATATTATCCATTTATCCATTATATTTGTTATTTTAAAGTCTTTATATTTTAAAGGATTAAATTGGTCAATTTCTGCATATAAAACATAGAATGAATATACATTCCACAATGTACTTAAAAATCCTCTTTGAGTTTCTTTTACATTATCTATTGATAGTCTTGTTGGTAACCATGGACTACTACATGTGTAGAAATGCCATCTAGTAGCATCTGCTCCTACTGTATTTAATAATTCCATTGGATTTACACCATTTCCTTTTGACTTAGACATTTTTTGTCCTTTTTCATCTAATACATGCCCTAATACTACGCAATTTTCAAATGGTGTTTTATTAAATAGTGCTGTTCCAACAGCTGTTAATGTATAGAACCATCCTCTTGTTTGGTCTATTGCTTCTGAAATAAATCCTGCTGGGAAATTATTTTCAAACATTTCTTTATTTTCAAATGGATAATGCCATTGTGCAAAAGGCATTGAACCAGAGTCAAACCAACAGTCTATAACCTCTTTTGCTCTATGCATTTTTTTACCACATTTTGGACATTTTAAATCTACTGCATCAATATATGGTTTATGCAATTCTATATCTTCTGGTACATCTATTCCTTTTTCTTTTAATTCTTCTATGCTTCCAATACATTCTCTATGTCCACAGTTTTCATCTTCACAAGTCCAAATTGGAAGAGGTGTTCCCCAATATCTGTCTCTTGAAATTCCCCAATCAATTACATTTTCTAAGAATTTACCAAATCTTCCTGTTTTTATTGTTTCTGGATACCAGTTTACTTTGCTATTGTTTTCAACTAAGTTATCTCTTAGTTTACTCATTGCAACAAACCAACTTTCTTTTGGATAGTATAAAAGTGGTGTGTCACATCTCCAACAATGTGGATATGAGTGTAAATGTTTTTCCTTACTAAATAATTTGTTTTCATTAGCTAACCATTTACAAATATCTTCATTACAGTCTCTTACAAATCTTCCTGCCCATGGTTCTACATCTTCTACAAATTTTCCCTCTTTATTTACTAAATTAATAAATGTGATTCCATTTTGTTTTGCAACTAAACTGTCATCTTCTCCGTATGCTGGTGCTATATGAACTATTCCTGTACCATCTGTTAATGTAACATAGTCTCCATGTATTACCTCAAAAGCTTTTCCTTCTACTTTTCCAAATGGCATTAGTTGTTCATATTTTGTTCCTAATAATTCTTCACCTTTGAATGTTTTTATAATATCATATGGAGTTTCTTTTAATATAGATTCAATTAAATCTTTGGCCAATATATAATTTTCATATTTTGGCTCTTCATCTGTTCCAATATTTGCTTTTATTTCTGCATATTCGTATGATTTATTTACACATAATGCTAAGTTTGATGGTAATGTCCATGGAGTTGTAGTCCATGCTAATATATATGTATTTTCTTTTCCTACAACTTTAAATTTAGCTATACAAGTTAAATCTTTTACATCTTTATATCCTTGTGCAACTTCATGTGATGATAATGCAGTACCACATCTTGGACAATATGGCATTACTTTATGTCCTTCATATAAAAGTCCTTTATCCCACATTTGTTTTAAAGCCCACCATACTGATTCAATATAATTATTATGATAAGTTACATATGGATTTTCCATGTCTACCCAGTAACCAACTTTATCTGTCATTTCTTCCCACATATGAACATAAGTGAAAACGCTTTCTTTACATTCTTTTACGAATTTTTCTACTCCATATTCTTCTATTTGCTCTTTACCTGATATTCCTAATTTCTTTTCTATTTCAAGCTCAACTGGTAAGCCATGTGTATCCCAACCAGCTTTTCTTATAACTTTATAACCTTTCATTACTTTATATCTTGGTATTAAGTCTTTCATAACTCTTGTTTCAATATGTCCAACATGTGGTTTTCCATTTGCTGTTGGAGGTCCATCATAAAATGTAAAATATCTTTTACCCTCGTTTTCAGCAAAACTTTTTTTAATTATATCTTTTTCTTTCCACATCTTTGATACTTGATTTTCCATTCCAACAAAACCATCTTTTAGTTCTACTTTCTTATACATAAAATTCCTCCTTATTTTCTATATGTTTAAAATATTAAATTTAAACATCAAAAAAAGCTATTTATCCTATATAAATTTAGGACGAAATAGCTTTTAAATTCCGTGGTACCACCTATTTTAGCAAAATTATACCTTTTTATTTTATCGAAAAGTCAGTTTTTATATTAACTCTATATATGGCTTTCCCATTTGCTTATATTTTGCTCACTCATTTTATCTTTAACGCAGATTTACGATTATACTTAATTTTAATATTTTCAGCATAACAACAGTTAGGTGATAATAAATAAATTTTACTTACCAAATTTTCAGCTTCCTTTGGCTCTCTTTTCAAGATATTGTTTTATTTATCTTGTCCTAACTTTAGTTTTTAAATTAATTTTTAATATTATATCATGTTTTTTTCATTTTTCAAGTAGTTTTTTTATATTTTTTGCAATTTCATTAAATTTGTTATTGGTTTACATTAGAAAATCAACATTATTTCTACCAAATGCTATTGATATAACTAAACACATATAGTAAAATATAATTGATTAATTTTAACTAAAGAAAGTGAGTTTATAATGAAATATTCTAAAGGTTATGAAAAATTAGGCTTACCAAGCTATTTAAAATTCGGAATAGAATTAGAAGCAGATAATGTAAAAACCACTGGAAAAGATGGGTTGTATACTGGTGAAAGTGCTGAATTTATAAAAAGTAAAAATTGGCATATGGCAACTAAATTTGAAGAAACTTTAGTTTCAGAAGGTGGTGCTGAATTAGTATCCCCTGTTCTAAGTGATTGTGAATCAGATTGGAAAAATATTTCTTTAATATGTAATCATATGAAAAAATTTCCTGGAAAAAATGGTGATAATGTTGTCGCCAATGATAAATGTGGATTGCATGTTCATTTTGACGCTGGATGTCTATCAAATCCTGAAAAAATGAACAATTTTTTAAAGTTATATGCTGAGTCAGAAGAACTATTATATAAAATGTGTAACGATGTTAATTGCCCTATAAGGAAAAATGCTATAAATAAAGATTTAAAAGGAATTCATCTTATTTCTGCCATTTGGAGAAATGGTGCTGCTGCTCCTTCTGGCAAAAAAATCCTTAAGCATATAGAGAATGGTACTTTAAAAGTATCTTTTAAAAAATTTGGAAAATTAAAAATGGCCGCTAGTAAACTAAAATTAGACGAGAGACGCTATAAAGGTTTAAATTTAACCAATATAGGAAATAGTAAAAAAAATACTATTGAATTTAGAATGTCTAACGGCACTCTAGAGCCAAATGTTATAAAGCAAAATGTTTTTTTATATGCTTCATTAATTAATACAGCAATAAAAATTACAGAAAATCCTAAATTATATGAAAAAAATTTATCAGAATTTTATAAATCAAATATTACTGAGCAAGAAAAAGCTGAGAATTTCTTGAACCTTATTATGCAAGAACCTGAAAATAGAAAAATTTATATGGAACGCTGGAAATCTGTTAAAGACGCCCCTGTATTTCAAAAAAATGATAAAAAAGGCTTTTCACAAAACAGATTTACAAAAGAAGATTTTAAACCAATAGTAGAAAGAACTTCTCCAACTATAACACATAATATTTATAACCATATAAAATCAATGATTAATAGAACTAAAGAAAGAGAGGAAGATTCTTATGATAGATGATATAACATTTAAAAATTCTTTAAAAGAAGTATATGATATATTAAAAAATACTGAAAAAGCCCTAGTAATGAAGATTCCTTCGAGTTTTATTAACTTTATAAAGGAAAATATGAATAGAGATTATGTAACAAATATACAACCAAATGTGAATATAAATAAACAGCCTTTATTAAAAGAAACTGAAGCAATTCTTTCTTTGATTTATCAAACTTATTGGATAGATGATAATGAAAAAAAAGATTTTAATTTGATTAAAGAAGATTATCCTAAAGAAGATATATATAAAATTTTTGAAAAAAGAAAAAAAGCAAATATTTCTTATGAAGCCACTTCTTTAATTCCTATTAAAAAAGAAAACTTTATAATCAAATTCTTTAAAAAATTTTTTAATCATTTTAAATAAATATAAGTTGATTAAAGTAACTACTATATAGGTTCAAGAAAAAATTGAATTTTTTCTATACAATAAAATAAAAAGCAATATTTAAATGATAAAATATTGCTTTTTATTTTTATATTAAATTTATTCTAAACCAATTCTTTCTCTGTTTGTGTTTCCTCTGATACATCTGCTATTTTTATATTTCTTACATGGTTTATTTTTTCCCATGTTACATTTCTTACAAATAAGCATTTAAAGTTAATCAAAATCCATGTTAGTAAAAATAGTGGATAACATAGTAGTCCTTTTAACATTGGTTTTATTTTTCTTCCATCTAACCACATTGCAAACATTCCTACAAATATAGGTAATACAAATGTTGGCACTAAATAGAATAATATATTTTTTATCAATTCTGCTGTTGTAATTGCTGCTGAGTTATACATAATAAAGTTTGAAAATAATAGTAATAATGTAATTACAAACATTGGTATGCTTCCTACTATATATAGTAAACCATCTAAATTCATCATATTTTTATTTTCTTTTGCTGCAACTGCTAATTGTTTTGTATAAGTTTTTATACATTGCATATGACCAACTGTCCATCTACTTCTTTGTGACCAACTTTGTTTAAATCCTGTTGGTTGTTCATCATATACTATGGCATCTGTTGCCCATCCTAATTTTTTACCTTTTATAATTCTCTTTAATGAAAATTCAATGTCTTCTGTTAATGTTACTGTATCCCAACCTTGCGGTTTTACTACATCAAATTTAACCATGAAACCTGTTCCATTTAATAATGGTGACAAACCTAAATTATATCTAGCTAAGTGATAAAATCTATGCATTTGCCAATAGAATATTGCATATCCTGCTGTTATCCAGTTGTCTGAAGGATTTTTTATATCTCTATATCCTTGAACAACATCTTCGCCTTGGCATAACTTTTTATTCATATTTTTAATAAAGTTTTTATCTACAATATTATCTGCATCAAATACAAAGAATGCATCATATGGAGCATCTTCTTTTATTTTTTGTTGTAAAAACCAATTTAATGCATAACCTTTTGTTTTTTTAGTTTCATCAAATCTTTCATATACAATAGCACCTGCTTCTCTTGCTACTTTTGCAGTATTATCTGTGCAGTTATCTGCTATTACATATATGTCATATAACTCTTTATTGTATGTTTGTTGTTTTAAACTTTCTATTAAATTTGCTACAACCGCTTCTTCATTATGTGCTGGTATTATAGCCATAAATCTGTGGTCTTTTTTTACTTTTAATGGTTTTTCTTTTAATTTTACTAAAGAACATAAGCTAACTAATATTTGATATAACCAAAATATTGTTATAACCCAAACTAAGGCTTCTCTTAGTATATATAAATAATCCATTTTTTTACCTCTCTTCAAATAATTAATAATATTGCTATATATTATTATACTACCTTTTTAATTATACTATTATTGGGAAAATATTGCAACGATTTTGACAAATTTTAATAAAAATTTAATAATATTTATTGTTTTTTACAATATCCAAATTTCAATTATTAGTTATTTATCTATTTCTATTAGGCATAAAGTCGTCATTATATTCTTCTTCAATTTCTGCTATAATTTCTTCATTGCTTAAATTATAATCTTTGTTTTCTTTAATTTTTTCTTCAAACTTTTGCTTAGCATATTCTTCGTCTGGCTTACCATTCTTATATAGTCCCCACTTAGTTGCTAATTCAGCAAATGTAATTTCTTCTCCATTTTCTAATTTAATAAAATTTTCTTCTATTTCTTCATTTTCTGCCAAATGTGATTTAGTTTGTTTATTTCCATCTATATCTTCTATTTCTAAGTTTTCACATTCTTTACCTTCTACCTCATGTTCTTTAACTTCTTGATAACTCCTTTCAACTGAACGATAGCCTGTTGTATGTTCTCCTACTAATTCTCTTTCTTCATCTTTTCTTTCCCATACATTATCTGTTTCTAATTGAATATCTAAGCTTTTATTACCTTCTATTCCCTCTCCACCTAAAGTTTTTCTTGGAGAATGATACACTTCTAGTTCGCCATATTTTCCATTTTTCACCGAAAAGGTTCCTTCTCCTATTTTAAATCTAGATAATACATCATCTTGCTTTATTTCTCCATTTCTTGAAACTTGATAGTTTTTTTCAGTTGGATTAGCTCCTTCTTGATAATCTTGTTCTAAATTCATGGGAACTACTGTACCGTCTGTTGCTATTGCAACAAATGAATATCTTGTAGTATTTTCCTTTGCAACCTCTCCGTTCGCATTCATCAAATTATCCATTTGCTCTGATTCTATTATTCCCATTTTCACAAAGTTTTTTCCTTCTAGTTTTGGCATTTTACCTTCATCTGAAATCAATTGACCTAGGTCTCTAATATCTGTAACCTTATCATTAAAATTCATTTCTTGCTTTATTGTTACATCTTTTTCTGTTCCAATTATTTTTTCTTTTTTGTTTGTATTTTCTTTTCTTTTTTTCTCTTCTTCCTCGTTTGACTTTTCTTCTATTTTTTCATCTAATTTAACTGTTGCAATTCTTGTGATATCCTCATTATCTTCAAGTTGCAACAATTTTTCTAACACATCTACTTGCTCTTTTTTGTAATCTGGTTGAATATTTTCTAATTCTTCTTCATCAATTACATCAACTAAATTAACTATCTCATCTCTTATATTACCTGATAATTCATTTTCTAAAGTATTTTCTTTAAATAGTATTTTTTCTTCCATTCCATACATTGTTATAGGGTCATATATTCCTATATTTTCATTATCTAAAAAATATTCATATTTACCATTCTTTTTTGATACACTTAATATTTTTTCTTCTTCTCCTATTTTTACCTTTCCAATATATTTCATTATTCCCTCCAATATATTTAATTTTTTAATATATTACAATTTTATTTCAAATTTGCATTAACCAATTCAATTATATTACACTGTTTTATGTCTTTCAAGTAATTTTTCCTAAAAATCTAAAATTCAAATCTCACTTTCTTAATAATATTTATTTAGTAAAAAAATATTTTTTTACTAAGTTATATGTTACTATTCAAAATGTATATAATAAAAATTAATTTTAAATTTTAAAAATTCAATACATAAATAAATTATTAACTTAGATATACTCTGGACAGCAAAAATTTAATTATTAAAATATTATTAAGATTAACCAAAATATTGTTATTATAATATTATGTATGATATAATTAAAAATAGAATAAAGATGAATATTAGGTTTTAGTTAAAAAGAAAACAAACTCTTTTGTCACTATGTTTGCCTTTTAATAAATCAAGAAAGGAATATATTTTTTATGAAATTTAATGACTCAAGTATTCTAGATTATTTTAAAGAAAGTGAAAAAGAATTTTTTAATATAATAGATGAATTAATAGAAAATGAAACTGTTCAAAAAATGAAAAATTTTAGACAGCATTATGAAACTAGTTGTTTTGATCATTGTTTAATGGTTTCTTATTATTGTTATCTTGTTTGTAAAAAATACGGACTAGATTATATTTCTGCTGCTAGAGCTGGTATGCTACATGATTTATTCCTATATGATTGGAGAAAAAAGCAAGATAATAGAAAAGGACTTCACGCTTTTACTCATGGAAAAATTGCTTGTGAAAACGCTTGTAAAATTTTCAATTTGAATAACAAGGAAAAAGACATGATTGTAAATCATATGTGGCCCGTTACCCTATCAATGCCAAGGTCTTTTGAAGGTCTTATTCTAACTTTTGTAGACAAATACTGTGCAACTTCTGAAACTTTTGAAGTCTTAAAATCAAGAATGTTTACTAAAAAAATGTTTAGATATGCTTATGTATTTTTAAGTTTAATTATAATAAGGATTTAATTGTAAAATCAAATTCTTATTAGATTATTTATTGTAGAGAAGTCGAAAATGAGTTATAATTATGGATTTTTTTGGTTTTTGATGTTCGACTGAAATGAAGATTAGAATTGGTTAGGTTTCCAAATGAGGAATGCTCACGGTACCTGAAGCATGAAGGGGTCTGAGTGAGAGAGGCTCATTTGGAAAGCTTACCAATTCTTTCTGAATGTACTAAGTAATCCAAAACCAAAAAAATCCATAATTATAACTCATTTTCGACGGCTAACTTTTAAAAGCTATTATCTAATAACATAAATTCAATATTTATTTCAATATCTTCTTCTCTTTTTCTAACATTTATAATATAATATCAATATAATAAAAAATATGATTATATTTTTTACTATACTTTATAATAATATTAGGTGATTTTATGAAAAAAATTTTATTCAAAGGCTGTGGAACAGCTATCTGCACACCATTTAATGATTCAGGTGTAAATTTCGAGGAATTTAAAAAATTAATTAATTTCCAAATCGATAATGGAGCTGATGCCCTAATTGTTTGCGGAACAACTGGTGAAGCTTCTACAATGACTACTGAAGAAAAACTTGCTACTATTAAATGTGCTGTTGAAACTTCTAACGGTAGAATTCCTATTATTGCTGGTACTGGTGGTAATAATACAAAACAAGTTATTGAATACTCTAAAACAATTGAAAATCTAGGCGTAGATGGTCTTTTAATTGTAACTCCTTATTACAATAAATGTACTCAAAATGGTTTAGTTCTTCATTATACTGCTATTGCAAATGAAATTTCAATACCTATAATTCTATATAGTGTACCTAGCAGAACAGGGGTTAATATTGAACCTAAAACATGTTTAGAACTTTCAAAAATTGAAAATATTGTTGCAATAAAAGAAGCTAGTGGAAACATTTCTCAAGTTGCTGAAATTGCACAATTATGTGGCGATAATTTACATATATATTCAGGCAATGATGATCAAATCTTACCTATTTTATCTTTAGGTGGATTAGGTGTTATTTCTGTTTTATCAAATATAGAACCACAATATACTCATGATATTGTTCAAAATTTCTTTGAAGGTAATATTAATCTTGCAACTCAAATGCAATTACAAGCTTTACCTTTAATAAAAGCTCTATTTTCTGAGGTCAATCCTATTCCTGTAAAATCAGCTTTAAATCAAATTGGTTTTAATTTTGGAATCCCACGATTGCCTCTTACAAAAATTTCTAATGAAAAAGAAATTATACTTACAAATGCTTTGAAAGAGTTTAAAAGCTAATAATTAATTTTGAAACTAAGAAATATGGCTATATACTAATATTTCATTAGTTCTAATTTATAGCAATTAATTGTTAAAATTTTAACCAAAATATGAATGATAAAATTATAAATTTAAACTAACAAAATGCAAATTATTTAAATATAAAATTAAAATATACAATAAAAAAGTAGAAAGGAATATAATATATATTATAAATTATTCTTAATTATACATAACTATCAATATATTATATAAATATGGTGAATTTATGATAAAAGTTTTAGTAAATGGCTGCAATGGAAAAATGGGAAATATAGTTTGTGATTTAGTTCTAAAAAGTGATTTATTTGAGCTAATAGGAGGATTTGATATTAATTCTAATGTTACTTGTAATTTTCCTATATTTACAAACATTAATGATATAAATATAAAGCCAGATGTCATTATAGATTTTTCTATTCCTGTTGCAACTTTAAATATATTAAATTATGCAATAAACAAAAAAATTCCTATTGTAATAGCAACAACTGGATTTACTGATGAACAAAATGATTTTATTGAAAAATGTAGCAAGGAAATTCCTATTTTCAAATCTGCTAATATGTCTTTTGATATTATGGTTATGAAAAAAATTGTATCTTATCTTGCTCCTATATTTAGTAATACAGATATAGAAATAGTTGAAACACATCATAATAGAAAAATAGATAGTCCAAGTGGTACTGCTCAAATGTTAGCTGATAGCATTAATGAAGCTCTTGATGATAGTTTACATTATGAATATGATAGACACTCAAAACATCAAAAAAGAGATAAAAAAGAAATTGGAATTAGCTCTATACGAGGTGGTAATATTGTTGGTGAACATGAGGTGAAATTTTTTGGAGAATTTGAAACCTTTGAAATAAAACATACTTCACATTCTAGAAATATATTTGCAGAAGGTGCTTTAAAAGCAAGTCAATTTATTGTTAAGCAATCTTCTGGACTATATAACATGGAAGATTTATTTTCGATTTAACTAAATAACTTACTACAATCATTGAAAATAAGGTAAATTTATGATAATATTCTTACATATTAATTTTATAATCTCCTGATTAAGCATCAAATGGAGTGTAAATAGCTGTAACTATTAACCAAACAAGAAGAAATGTCAAATGACAAGGAGGAAAAAATATGCCTAAAAAGAGTGTTTTTGTAATAATTCCCAAAGAGAAAATCGAAGAATATAAAAATATGATAATTTATAATTATCTAGCCTCATTGAAAAAAGAATTTACTGAAAAAACAGTAATAGAAGATTTGAAGAGAAAATACAATCTCAGTATAACTACTAGTGAAGCTAACAAAATAATACGGGAATATGTGAAGAGTGGATTAATAATTTTTACATTACAGGCTTATAAATGGGTAGGATAATTCCTAAAAAATCATAAAAATCTCCTAAGTTTATTAAGTAAGCTTAGGAGATTTTTATAAACAGTACATCATTTTAGTTTGTTCAATTATTAAAAAATTTTATAATTCACGTAAAATCCACTAATATACTTATACAATAAAAAAACCTAAATCATCAAACTTATTTGTTCAATAATTTAGGATTTATAATTCATTAAATAATTTTATATTATTCAGCTTTTTTTTCTTCTGGTGCAGCTTCTACTGTTTCAACTTTTTCTGCTTCTACTGCTGGTTCTTCAACTAAATCTTCTTTTACTATAATTTCTCTATTTTCAATTCTAGCACCTACTTGTTCTTTAGTCTTAGCAGCTTTACCAACTCTATCTCTTAGGTAATATAATTTTGCACGTCTTGCTTTACCAACTCTTACTAATTCTACTTTTTCTACTAATGGAGAGTGTACTAAGAATGTTTTTTCAACACCTACTCCATATGATGTTTTTCTAACTGTAAATGTTTGGTTAAGACCTCCTCCTTGTACTTTAATGATTATTCCTTCAAATACTTGGATTCTTTCTTTATTTCCTTCTTTAATTCTTACGTGCACTTTTACTGTATTACCAACTTTTAATTCTGGTATTTTGTTTTTTAGCTGTTCGTGTTCAATAGATTTTATAATATCCATTTTAGAAATTCCTCCTTCTTCTAGTGTCAGAGCTAAATTAAAAATTTACTCTGCATTTTTATTTTCTATTAATTCTGGTCTTTTTTTCTTCGTTATTTCTAACGATTTTTCTTTTCTCCATTTATTTATATTTTCATGGTGTCCTGAAAGTAATATTTCTGGAACTTTTTCTCCTTCAAAAACTTCTGGTCTTGTATATTGTGGATATTCTAAAAGTCCATTTGAAAAACTTTCTTCTTTTATAGAATCTTCTTTCAAAACTCCTTCTACATATCTGCTGACACTATCTATTAATACCATTGCAGGGAGTTCTCCTCCTGTTAATACATAATCTCCTATCGATATTTCTTCATCTACAATTTTATCAAGAACCCTTTGGTCTATACCTTCATAATGACCACAAAGTATAACTAAATGTTTTTCTTTTGATAGTTCTTCTACTTTTTCTTGGCTTAATGTTTTTCCTTGTGGTGACATGTATATAACTTTTGCATTTTTATCTTCAATAGACTTGTATGCACTATATACAACATCTGGTTTCATAACCATTCCTGCCCCACCACCATATGGCGTATCATCAACTTTTTTATGTTTATTTTTAGAAAAATCTCTAATATTTATCAAATTGATATTTATTATATTTTTTTCTATCGCTCTTCCAATAATACTTTGTTTTAAATTTTCAAACATTTCTGGAAAAAGTGTTAAAATATCAAATTTCATTTTTAATATCCTTTCAATTTAAACACAAGTAAATTAATATTTTATTTTTAAATTACATTAATCCTTTAATAATATGAACTATCATTTTTTTATTTTTAATATCAATTTGTTTAATAACATCTGATATTGCCGGTAAAAGAATTTGTTTACCTAATTCATCTTTTACTACATATATGTCATTACTACCAGTATTAAATATATCTTCAAGTTTTCCTAATAAGATATTTTCATCTGTATATACATCTATTCCAATCAAATCTACTATGTAATATCTATCTTCTTCTAAATCTTCTACTGAATCCCTAGAAAGTTTAAGATAACTATTTCTTAGTTTTTCTGCTTGTTCTACTGTATCTATGGATTTGAATTTTATTAAGACCATATCTTTATGATATTTTACTTCTTCAATTTCATATTCAATTTTAGTATTATTTTTTTCAACATATACTTTTTCTAAATCATCAAATCTTTTTATATCATCTGTAAAAGGTTTTACTTTAATCATTCCCTTTATTCCAAATGTATTTACAATTTGACCAATTTCTAAATCTGATACCATATTCTTTTACTCCAATTATTCTTCTATAAATTCAACAGCAACTTTCATTTTTTCTTTTCCTGCTACTGCTTTCATTACAGTTCTGATAGATTGTGCAATTTTACCTTGCTTTCCTATCACTCTACCCATATCGCTTTCAGCAACTTTAACTTTAAAAGTAATTGTTTTATCTTCTTTTACTTCTTCAATTTCAACTGCATCTTTATTTTCGACTAGGTTAAAAATTATTGTTTTTAATATTTCTTTCATTTTTACTATCATTCCTTTCTCTTAAGGATACATTCCGTAAATAATTTTAAATTCATATTATTGGTCGTTTCCTGTAAGAGTTCAATTTTAAGTAATATAAAGAAAAATTAGTTAGCTTTTTCAATTAAAGCTTTAACTGTATCTGTTGGTTTTGCACCATTTTTTATCCATTTTTCAACTTTTTCTTTATCTAAAACTATTGTTGCTGGTTCTGTCATTGGATTGTAAGTTCCTAATTTTTCGATTATTTTACCATCTCTTGGAGCTTTTGAATCTGCAACTACAATGTGATAAAATGGAGCTTTTTTCTTTCCTTGTCTTTGTAATCTGATTTTTACCATTATTTTCACCTCCCGAATCAGTGTTAAAACTGTTTTCTATTTTTAGAAACTGTTTTAATTTTATATCTATAAATTTAAAAAGTTAATAACTAAATTATATTATTTTAAAATTTGAAATTTTTTAAAGTGTTTTCATCAATACCTTTCATTAATTTTTTCATTCCACCTTTATTGTTTTTCATTTGCTTCATCATTTTTTGTGTCATTTCAAAAGATTTCATAAATTTGTTAATGTCTTGTACTGTTGTTCCACTACCTTTTGCAATTCTTTGTCGTCTGCTTGCATTTAAAAGTTTTGTATTTCTTTTTTCTTCTTTTGTCATTGAACAAATAATTGCTTCTATTTTTTCAAATTCTTTATCATCTACTTTTAAGTCTTTTATTTGATTCATTCCTGGTATTAGTTTTAGCAATGATGAGAAAGAACCCATTTTTTTAACTTGTCTTATTTGTAATAAATAATCGTCTAAGTCTAATTCTTTCTTCTTCATTTGTTTTTCTAATTTTTCAGCTTGTTCTAAATCAAATGACTCTTCTGCTTTTTCTATTACTGATAATATGTCTCCCATACCTAGAATTCTTTGTGCCATTCTATCTGGATGGAATTCTTCTATATCGTTAAGTTTTTCACCTGTTGCTGCAAATTTTATTGGTTTTCCTGTAACTTCTTTTACTGATAATGCTGCTCCACCTCTTGTATCACCATCTAGTTTTGTTAGTACAATTCCATCTATTCCAACAGTATCACTAAATTTTTGTGCTACATTTACTGCATCTTGACCTGTCATACTATCTACTACAAGTAATATTTCATGTGGTTTTACATTCGCTTTTAAATTTTTTAATTCTTCCATCAATTCTTCATCTATATGAAGTCTACCTGCTGTATCTAATATAATAACATCATTTAGTTTTGACATTGCAACTGACATTGCTTGTCTTGCAATATGAACAACATCTTTTGAGTTTTCGTTTGCAAATACAGGTATATTTAATTGTGCTCCAACAACTTGTAATTGTTTTATAGCTGCTGGTCTATACACATCGCAAGCAACTAGTAAAGGTTTCTTTCCTTGCTTTCTTAGTAAATTGGCAAGTTTTCCTGCTGTTGTTGTTTTTCCTGAACCTTGTAACCCAACTAACATAATTATTGTTGGTGGATTTGGAGTAAAACTAATTTTACTCGTTTCGCCTCCTAATAATTGAACTAATTCATCTTTTACTATCTTTACAACTTGTTGACCAGGTGTTAATGATTTTAAAACATCTTGCCCTAAAGCTTTTTCTTGAATGGTACCAATAAATTCTTTAACAATTTTATAGTTAACATCTGCTTCTAATAATGCAAGTTTTACTTCTCTTAGCATTTCTTTTAAATCTGAATCTGTAATTCTTGCTTTTCCTCTAATTTTTCTTGTTATTTCTTGTAATCTAGAAGATAATCCTTCAAAAGCCATATATTTCAACTCCCATTCTATTTTCACTTTGGTTTAAATTTATAAAGCGATACAATTTAATTCATTTTTTATATGTTCCAATAACTTTGCAACTTGCTCGTCTGAATATTCTTTTTGGATTTTAGTAATTTCCAATAAAATATTTTCAATCTTTTTTTCTTGTTTCAACATCCTTTTCATAAATAATAGCTTTTCTTCGTATTCAAAAAGCTTTTTTTCCCCCTTTTTGATATTATCTCTAACAGCTTGTCTTGTTATGTTTTTATTTTCTGCTATTTCTGATAAAGATAAATCTTTGTTATAGTAGTCCTCTATGAATTCAAATTGTTTTTCTGTTAATAAATTACCATATAAGTCACATAGTACACTTATTTTTACATTTTTCTCCATATATACTACCTCTTTTCAAATGTAATGCTAATATACTTTACACTATTTTTGTTGATTTGTCAAGTATTTTGATTGAAATTTTCATTAAAAAACACAATAAATGGAATAATTATTCCATTTATTGTGTTTTAGTTGACTATAAAATGTATTCACTTACTTTCATAGACAATATGCGTTTCATAGATGTAGCATGAGAAGCATTTACATAAAGATTAATTGCATTCTTTAGTGCATCTTGTGAAGCACATGTAACAATACCATCAGATTCTTGCTCTAGATATGCCATTTTCCCAATACATTTACATGTTAAGTCGTATATTCCCTTTATATTTTTTATTTTGGATATGACATTTACACAAACATGCTTATTCACACCGGAAAAATCTGCATTTTGCAAGAAATCAGAATTAGGAATGACTTCTCTATCTATTAAATGGTTACTAAAATATTTCATATAAATTTTAGTATATGAAATTTCTGACAATCTTTTTTTCATTTCTTCCTTGTCAGCTATAATAGTTCCTTTAAATGGCGCAGATACACATATTATAGTAACTTTAGATTTAATCCATCTTGCTGCGTTAGCAAAACACACACCTGCCTTGGAATGTCCTATTAAAATTACATTTTTGTATTTTAAATTTGCACAGTTTTCTATATATTCGGCTATGTCTTTTCCAGATTGATTTAAGCCTTTACATTCAAATGTAAAATACATTGATACAACATCTCCGTCTAGCCGTTTAGAATATTCTTTTTCATCTGGCATTTTCAAAAATGGATCATTATCTAATATATAATTTGATTCGTTCATTCTTATTGATGTTCCTTCACATATAATAAATAATGTGTCCGTATCTTTTTTTTGCTGTGTTCTGCATATAATAATATTTTGTGACCTAAATTCCACAATTTCTATATATGTTCCTTTTGTTACTATGTTCCGCATTTTTCTTCCTCCTTATATAATATCACTGTTTTTACGGTATCATTACTATTATACTATAGTTCTTGCATTCTTTCAACTTAACTAGAATTTTCACTTTTAAATTATGTGTTCAAGTCAAAAACTATAAATTACTCTTGGTCTTAACTTTACAAATTTATTTTTCTTTCCAAATTCACATAATTATTGCTATCATTTCTCTTTTTATATAAAAAGCATAAAAAAAGCCATATACATATTATATACAGCTTTTTATTATGTTTATTTTCTTAATTCTGCACTTAAAATTTTCTTCAATTCACTTATTATATTTTCCATAACAACATTTATTTCATCATCGCTTAAAGTTCTATTCTTATCTCTAAAAATTAATGAATATGCCACACTCTTCTTGTTTTCTCCTAATTTCTCATTTCTATAAATATCAAATAATTGCATTTTTTCTAAAAGTTTTTTAGCTTTTTTAGTTATTATTTTTTCTATTTGTCCAACCTCTATTTTTTCATCTACAATAATAGCAATATCTCTTTCTACTGCTGGGAATTTTGGAACCTCTACATATTTTTTATTAGCTTTAGAATATTTAGTGATTTTACTCAAATTAATTTCTGCTAAATATGCTCTTTTTTCTATTCCATAATTCTCTAAAACTTCTGGATGTATTTCTCCAATAGTTGCAATTACATCTATTCCTACTTTAAAATTAGCACATCTTCCTGGATGATATGATTCATTTTTAGTTTCTTTTACTATATCATATCTGTTTATAGATGATGTTTCCAATACATTTTCTATTAATCCTTTCACTGTATAAAAATCACTAGAATCTCCATACATTCCTATTGTCAATATATTTTCTTGTAATGGAACCTCTCCTCTTTCTACTTCATTATTTATATTTTTATAGCTTTTAGATATATCAAATAACTTAGCACTTGGATTTTTCTTATTTGCATTTGTTGCTAATGTTTGCATCATACTTGGAATTGTAGACGGTCTCATCAACCTATATTCATCACTTAATGGATTTTGTATTACTATTGAGGTTTCTTTTAAATCTTTATTTATTTTTGATTTTTCTAAATCTTTATCGCTTACAAACCCATATGTATAAATTTCTGAAAGTCCGCTATTTACTAAAACATTTTTTATTTTTTGTTCTATTTTTTGTTCTTTATTTCTAATTCCTATTGTTGTGTCTGATTCTACTAATGTTGTATCTAATTTATCATATCCATAAAATCTCAAAACCTCTTCTGCAATATCTGCGAATTGCTCTACATCTGTTCTGAAATATGGTGCTTCTGCAATATCATTTTCTACTTTTATCTCTAATTTTTCTAAAATATTTATCATTTCTTCTTTTGAAATTTTTGTTCCCAATAATTTATTTATTCTGTCATAATCCAATTTTATTTTATTAACTTTTTGTTTTGTAGGATATACATCAATTTTTCCGTCTACAACTTCTCCTGCATTTAGCTCTCCTACTAATTCTACAGCTCTATTAATTGCTCTTAATGCATTTTCTGATGATAATCCTTTTTCAAATCTTGATGAACTTTCTGTTCTTAGACCTACTTTTTTAGCTGTTTTTCTTACAGCTCCTCCATAGAATGACGCAGATTCAAATACTACTGTTTCTGTATCTTTTTCTATTTCTGAGTTCATTCCTCCCATAACTCCTGCAATCGCTACTGGTTTCATTATGTCTGCTATTACTAAATCATTTTCATCAAGTGTTCTTTCTTCTTCATCTAATGTTGTTATTTTTTCTCCATCTTTTGCTCTTCTAACTATTATATGTTTTCCTTCAATAGAATTAATATCAAAAGCATGCATAGGTTGCCCCATTTCTAGCATTACATAGTTTGTAATATCTACTATGTTATTTATGCTCTTTATACCACAAGCATTTAATCTTCTAACTAACCATTCTGGAGATGGAGCTATTTTTACATTCTTTACAACTCTTGCAATATATCTATAACATAGGTCTGGTGCTTCTATATCTACTTTTAATCCTTCTATTTCTTTTTTATCTTCTATTTTTAGCTCATCAATATTTTTTCTAGGATTTTTAAATTCTTTTTCCAATGAAACTGCTGTTTCTCTACCTAATCCTTCAATAGATAAACAATCTGGTCTGTTAGGAGTAATTTCAAAATCAATTATATCTTCTCTTAAATTAAGAACATCTACTATATCTTCTCCTAATCTATTTTCAAGATTTTCATCTAATATCATTATTCCATGTTCGATTTGTCCTGGATATTGATTAATATCTAACCCTAACTCTCCAACAGAACACATCATTCCACAAGAATCAATTCCTCTTAATTTTCCTTTTTTAATCTTAACTCCACCTGGAAGTGCTGAACCATCTTTGGCAACAGGTACAATATCACCAACTTTTATGTTGTCTGCGCCTGTAACTATTTGTACTTTTTCATCTCCTAAATCCATTTGTGTTATAACTAGATGGTCTGAATCTGGATGTTTTACAATTTCTAATATTTTTCCTACAACAACATTTTTTATATCATTTCCTCTTTGTTCTATTGTTTCTACTTTAGAACCTGTCATTGTTAGAATATCTCCTAATTTTACAGCATCTACATCTATATCACTATATTCTTTTAACCATTCTATACTTGCTTTCATTATAAATTTCATTCCTTTCTCAACTTACTTTAAGTTATATATCTATTGCAAAATTAAATCTATCATGTATGTTGTTTTGCATCTGATTATATCATTATGTAGTTTAAATTTATTTTTTATATTTCTATATTGCTCAAAACATAAATACTTTCAAAACTTATTTTATAAATTATTAACTAAAATTGTTTTAAAAATCTTACATCATTTTCAAATAATAATCTCATATCATCTATTCCAAATTTTGCCATCGCAATTCTTTCTACTCCAAATCCAAATGCAAAACCTGAATATTCTTCTGGATCTATACCACAATTTCTTAATACATTTGGATGAACCATTCCACATCCTAAAAGTTCTATCCAACCTTCTCCTTTACATACTTTACATCCTTTTCCTCCACATACGAAGCAAGAAACATCTGCTTCTGCTGATGGCTCTGTAAATGGGAAATGATGTGGTCTAAATCTTATTTTAGTATTTTCTCCTAAACATTTCTTAGCAAACATTTCTAAGGTTCCTTTTAAGTCAGCCATTGAAATATTTTTATCTATAACTAATCCTTCTACTTGATGGAAAACTGGTGAATGTGTAGCATCTACACTATCAGATCTGTATACTGTTCCTGGGCATATTATTTTTATTGGTGGTTTTTCATTTTCCATAACTCTTGCTTGAACTGGAGAAGTTTGGCTTCTTAAAACTAAATCTTCACCAATATAAAATGTATCTTGTATATCTCTTGCAGGGTGGTCTGGTGGTGTATTTAATTTATCAAAGTTATATATAGCTTTTTCTACTTCTGGGCCATCTGCTATTTTATATCCCATTCCTAAGAAAATTTCTTCTACCTCTTCAATTATTTGAGTTATTGGATGTTTTGAACCTAGCTCAATCTTTTTGCTTGGTTCAGTTACATCTATAATTTCATTTTCTAATCTTTTTTGTAGCTCTTGTTTTTTTAATTCTTTTTCTTTTTCTTGAATTAAATTCTCTAATTCATCTCTAACTTTATTTACTAAGCTTCCTATAACTGGTCTTTCTTCAGGAGATAATTTTCCCATACCTCTTAATACAAGTGTTAATTCTCCTTTTTTCCCAAGATATTTTACTCTTAAATCGTTTAGCATTTTTAAGTCTTTACTTTCTTTAATTTCTTTAATTGAACTTTCTTTGATATTTTTAATGTTTTCTTCCATTTTTTATCCTTCCTTTCATTTATATAGGTCTATATGTTCCTGTATTTTTATACTGACCATATATTTTTGTTCCATATATTTGTTCTACATTATGTATTTTATCTTTTTGTTTTCTTGCCTTTTTATTATTTTCTTTTATTTCATATCTTTGCTGTTTTTTAAGTTTTTTATTATACATTTTATTTCTATGTATTTCTTCTTTTTGCAATTTCTTTTGAATTTTATTTTGTTTAATTAAACTTTTCTGTTCTTCAATTTTTAACTGTTTTTGGATTTGCTTTTTCTTTTTTGCTATTTTTTTCAAATTTCTTATTTCACTTTTTTCTGATTCTTTTTTTACTTTTTCATTTTTTGCATATATTAATAAATCTTTCTTTTGTTTTCTTTTTTCTTTTATTTTTGCAAAATAATTGTTTTTATCTGCAAATTCAATTTTTAAGATATATGCACCAAATCTATTTTTATATAAATTTGGGATTATTTCTTTTTTAGGGAAATCCTTTTTTACATCTTTTAAAGTATTTTCAAGTATATCTTTTGAAAAAGTATTAGAATCAAAATAAAATTCTAAATTTTTTGTTTCTTTCATATTATCAACATCCTTTATTAAACTTTATTTAAAATTTAATTTTCATTAGTATTATATTTTTATACATCAAAAAACCATTTCTTCCTTGTATTTCTAGGACGAAATGGTTATCATTCGTGGTACCACCTAAATTCATTAGTAGCTCATTTTTCTTTTACTAATCTCATTAAAGTTTTAACGGTTCAACCGCTTTTCCCTACTGCTTAATTCAAGAAAAGACCCTAAAAAGTGAAATTTCTATATATTGTATTTAATGGTTTCCAGCCAATGACCATTTTCTCTATTAAATATTTTGATATATATACTTTGCTTTTTAATTGGTTTTTTATTTTACTTTTATTATTTTATCATATTTTTTTGCTAAATTCAATTATTTTTTATATATTTTTTGAATTTTATTGTATTAAAATAAAAATTCTAATTATTTTTTAATTTATATTTTGACTTACAAATGAAAAATCTTTTATTTCTTCTAGTATATCTTTAATTTTTATGATAATATATAATATATTAATCGTATTGGAGGTCTAATATATGGAAAAAAGCTTTAATATTAAAGATTTAAAAATTGCTTTAATTTATGGAGATGCTAATGTTGATGGAATAAATAAAAATGGAAATTTAGAACTAATCCCAAAAGAGGCTGATGATACTACACACTTTTTTTATATGAAAGATTTCTTAAAAAATCATTTTGTTGATATGCCTTCCATTCAAAGTACTGTTTCTAAACATGATGTTAATAGTATTTTCTTCGAAATCCAAAAACTTGGGCATATTGTATTTGCAGAAAATACATCTATTGATACTTACCATAGTGGTTTACTATATATTCCTAAAAATATTACTAATGCTCAAAATGAAACTCTAAAACAATTTCAAGAAAAATTAAATAAAGAAAACTATAATATTACCGCTTTATTTAATCTTTTCAGATCTGAAGACGGAATTATAATGGGAAATCAATTGTTTGGTGACTTTAATATATTGGATAAATTTACAAAGAATTTTGAATTATCTAATAACAGAAAGAACGATTTTGAAAGATGATATTTATAAAAAATATCTTATATAAATTTTAATATATAAATTAATATTATTAATAAAGGAGTAATTGCATGTCTATTAATAGAAAAATATCAAGAATTATTTATACAATTTTTATAGTAATTCAAGTAATATTATTAATCTTTTTATATACTAAAAATCCAATTTATGTATCGATGACAAATTATGCTGCCTTATTTAGGAACTCAATAGCCATAATTTTAGTACTTTTTACCATTACAATAGTATGTAATATCTTTGAACATAAAAAAATCAATAAAAATCAAGGTATTTTAGATGAGAACATGATAAATGCAAATTTTGACCTTTCTCTACGAAATTACGATATATTATATTTATCAACAATATTAAAAAAACAATATCCTACAAAAAAGTCTATAATATTAATAATTATGCAATTAATAAATAAAAAAGTTATTGATTTATCTTGTTATTATGACGGCAATAATTATCAATATATAATTGAAAAAAGAACATCATATTATACAAATTTAAATGATATTGAAATTAAATTATTAAATTATTTATTTAGAAATTCAAGTAGAGTAAATTTATTAAATGAATTACAAACAATTTATTCAAGAAAAAATAAAACAGTATTATCTTTTATTCAAAAATGCCATAAGTATATGCAAAAATTTAAAGTAGAAGAAAATAGTATGTTTTTATCACTTTATAAAAAGCTCTCAATACTTTCTGCAATTACAATGTTATTTTTAGGATTTTGTATATTAATATTATGTCTTTCTACCATTGATACAAGCATCTTAAATAATATTTTTGTAAATATTGTAAAAATTATTTTAATAGTGTTATCATTAATTTTTATAGCTTTTTTATATACTCTATTGTTAAAAAAATTCAATAATAAATATACATATGATAATGATAGTTATATATGGTTATGCAAAAATTTAATTCTCATTTTTGCTGGATTTATAATTTCTTACTTTCTACCATATTCATATATAGTTCAATTTATCACTTTTACGATATATTTATTTACAACGTTTACTATTCTTATAAGATATAATAAACATATATCTTTATCTTCTAATGATGTAAAATTAGTTGAAAAGCTCATTTCTTTAAAAAATTTCTTTAAAAATATGGATTATCTTAAAAATAAAGAATTTGCTAATATTATTACTTATGAAGAATGTCTTATGTATGGTTTTCTTTTTAATCTAACCATTAAGTTAAACAATGAATTTGATTTATTACAAAAAGAATTATTTGAAGTGATTAGCAATGAAGGGAATTTATATTTTAAATTATTTAACGATGATATTTTATAGAATTTATTTTTTGCAATAAATTTAAATTAAAACTTAAATAGTAATTATCAATATTTAAAAATCGTGAAATTATTTTCACGATTTTCTTAATCTATATAATTTATTTACAATTTTTATCTTTCATATAAAATTTTCTTTCTGCTAATTTATCTTGTACCCCTCTAAGTGCTTCTCCAAATCTTTGGAAATGAACAATTTCTCTTTCTCTTAAATATCTTAATGGATCTATTACATCTGGATTATCTCTACATAAGTCAATTAATTTTTCGTAGGTTGCTCTAGCTTTTTGTTCTGCTGCTAAATCTTCTTGCAAGTTTGCTATTGGGTCTCCTTTACATGCAAGAACTGCTGCATTAAATGGATATCCTGCTGCTGCTTGTGGATAGACATCTACTCCATGGTCTGTATAATATGGTCCTAAACCTGCTTTTTCTATTTCTTCTATACTTGCATTTTTTGTTAATTGATGGACTATTGCTCCTACCATTTCTAAGTGAGCTAATTCTTCTGTACCAATATCATTTAAAACTGCTTTTGCTTTTTGATCTGGCATTCCAAATCTTTGTGATAAATATCTTAAAGATGCTGCAAGTTCTCCATCTGGACCTCCATATTGAGAAATAATTACTTTTGCAAGACGAGGGTCTGTGCATTTTATATTTATTGGATATTGTAGTGTTTTATTATAAGTCCACATTAATAATTCCCCCTTTCCCAAGGCCATGGTTCTTCTAGCCATCTCCATTTATTACATGGATAATTTATAGTTAATGGACCATATACTCTTTGGTATTTATCTTTTAATTCTTTTGCTTCTTTACAATATTTTCTATGCAAACATAAAGCTTTTTGATCTTCTGGGTGTGTATCAAGGTATAATGCCAATTCATTAATTGAAAATTCATATGCTCTTATTTGTTGCATCATTTCTCTTCTTAAATCACAGTCTACTTTTCTTTCTATTTCTTGGCACTCCATACATTTATGTTCTTCTTTTTCTTCTACTGGTTTCATTTGGCAATTACAATTACATTTACAATTTCTGTTTTCTTCTATTGACATTTGTTACACCCCTTTCCTATTTTATTCATAGATTCAATATATTTTATTTCTTCCATTGATTGACAAGGTACATATGGGCTAACTAATTCTGGAAAAATTGTTCCCATTTTCAATCCTACTGCTGGTTTAAATACTTTATCCATATATTGAATTGGCACATAACTTTGTGCTAACATTGGATTTTCTGGAAATACATTTATTTCTTCATCAAATCCACAATTGCAAGAATCGTTATAATTTTCATATGATATTACATTTTGGCATTTGTCTTCCATAATTTCTCTTTGTAATTCACATGAATCATTTTTATAGTTATTATTCATGCAGTAACATTTTCTTCTATTAAACATTTTTATTCCTCCTTTTTATACATTATATGTATTTTATTTTTTTAATTGACAGTTTTTAGAAGGATTTTTTAATTCATTTTTATTTATAAAATTATTGTATTTATTAAAACACAGTTATAAGAAAAAATATTACAAATCTTCATTATTGTATATGAAAATCAACTATTATACATTAATAAGATAAAATATAATATAATTTTCCTACGCAAAAAAACATATTTGCAAAACTATAAATTTAGTTTTACAAATATGTTTTTATTATTATTTATTAAAATTATACTCTTGCAACTCCACCAATAACTTTGTTTTCTGCTGCTTCTGGTAATATTTTTGATCCTCCTGCTAGAACTATTTTGTTTCCTTTTTCTAACATAGAAGTTTTTTCTAATTCAGCAATTCCTTTTTGAATTGTATCTTCTATTGTTTTTCCATCTTTAACTAAGATTGGAGTTACGTTCCATGCAACTGATAATTGATAGAAAGTTGATTCGTTATCTGTTATTGCAAATATTGGGCATCCAGGTCCCATACCAGCAATATATCTAACTGAATCTCCTTTATGTGTATATGCAACTATTGCGTCTGCATTTACTTGTTCAGCTGTTACACATGTAGTATATGCAATATTTCTTTCTAAATCTTCTGAGTCTATTTTTTTGAAATCTTTTTTGTTAAATCTTTTCCAGTAGTTTACTGTTCCTTCGATTGCCTTAGATATTTTTACCATTGTTTTAACACATTCTACTGGGTATTTTCCCATTGCACATTCTCCTGAAAGCATTATACAACTTGTTACATCATATACTGCATTTGCAACGTCACTTACTTCTGCTCTTGTTGGTCTTGGGCTTGATGTCATTGATTCTAACATTTGTGTTGCTGTTACAACTGGTTTACCAACTTGGTTACATCTCTTAATGAAATGTTTTTGAACGATTGGAACTTGTTCCATTGGTATTTCAACACCCATGTCTCCACGAGCTACCATTATTCCATCTGATAATTCTAATATTTCTTCAAAATTATCTATACCTTCTTGGCTTTCGATTTTTGATATTATTTTTACATGTTCTCCACCATTTTTATTTAATAATTCTCTTATAGCTTGTACATCTGATGCTCTTCTTACAAATGATGCTGCTATAAAATCAAATCCAGCTTTTACTCCATTTGTTATGTCTTCTATATCTTTTTGTGCTAATGCTGGTAAGTTTAATTTTAAACCTGGAACATTCATTGTTTTTCTGCTTCCTAATTTAGCTGTGTTTAATGCTTTACATTTTATGTCTTTTCCTTCTACTGAAATAACTTCAAATTCAATTGCTCCATCATCAACTAATATTTTAGCTCCTGGTTTTACATCTTTATATAAATCTTTATAAGTAATTGTTGTTTTTGTATTGTTTCCAACTATATCGTCATGAATAAATGTAAATTCTTGACCTTCTTCTATTGTTACTTTTTCATCTCCACTTTCTAATTTTCCAGTTCTAATTTCTGGACCTTTTGTGTCTAATAATAAAGCAACTGGTTTATTTAATTTTTCTCTTACTCTTTTTATTGTTGCTATTTTTTCAGCATTCTCTTCATATCCACCATGTGAAAAGTTAATTCTTGCTACATTTAGTCCTGCTTCTACTAATTTTGTAAACATTTCTTCACTTTCACTTGCTGGTCCGATTGTTCCTATTATGTTTGTTTTTCTTAAAACTTCTTTCATTTTTATTCCTCCCTTATAATCTTAAAACCATGTTTTATTATAACATAGATTTATAGTGTTTTTCAATGTTTTTCCATATTTTTTGTAAAAAATCATAAAATCGTAAATTTATCCTATAAAAAACTTAAACTTAAACTATTATGAAATTTGAAAAAATCAAATTTATATGTTAAACTAAATATATATAAATTAGCATGACTAAAGAAAAATGGAGGGGATTTTATGGAAAAGAAAAAAATGAAATTATGGAAAAAAATATTATTATTAATTTCTATTCTTTTTCTAATATTTATTATTATAACAACTATAAAATTTTTTGCTTTAACAAGTATATTAGAAAAAAATAAAATTAGTAATAATTCTTCCAATTGTTATTATTATTCTGAAAGTGATACTACTATAATGGAATATTGGAAAAAAGATAATATAATGAAACTAAATACTAGGCAGTTTGACGGAACTGGTAATATAACTTTTTGGAAAGATATTAATAGTAATGAAGAATTTATTTTTTGGAATAGTGAAAGTAAAAAATATGCTAAAAATGAAGATGCAATGCTTGAACATTTACCAATCTCTATGTATATAATAGATAATACATTTGCTCGTTATATCATTTCTGCAAACCCCCTATTATCTATTCAAAATACAACATACAATGATAAGAATTGCTATATTATAAAAAATAACTCTCATAAGTATAAAGAAATAATTGAAAAATCTACTGGACTACCTTTATATTCCAAAATTAATGATGAATTAGTTCGAAAAGTAACTTATAGTTTTAATACTGTTAATGACTCAGATGTTGCTTTACCAGATATTTCTCAATATACTTTAATTGAAAATTAATATTGAAAAATCTTATATAGTGTCATAATAAAAGTCAATTTTCCATATACAATAACCAAAGGCGAGAAATATTCTCGCCTTTGGTTGGAACTATTATTCCTCCTTATAAAAATTTTCAAGATAATTTTCGAACCTAACTTTTGTCACAAGCAAGTCTTCTCTCGCGGCCAACAATACATTGAATTGTCTAAGCGCTTTTGGAATAATCAAATTGATTTCTTCAGCTGCTTTTGAGCAAAGTTGACAACTCAATTTCTCGGCATATTCAAACTGTCTTGTATGAAATTTGTGAAACACATATGCGTCTGCCTCTTCTAATGTAGGTAATTTCTTTTCAGGCATATCCACTTTTATTCCTTTTTCTCTCAACAGATATGCAACATCATCTATTGATGTTTCTACTGCTCTAAGCTCATTATCAACTCGCTTAAGATACAATTTTGGATCTTCCAATGTCCAATCCACTTTTTCTTTTGAAAGTGGTGTTCCATATACTCGGTCGTCTAATTCAAAATTGTGACCTGCGCATTTCCGTGCTACATGATAAATTCTGTGTTCTGTTGTATTCATAACAGTTCCTCCTTAAGAAAAAATTTAATTTAGCTACACTTACATTATACAACTTTACATAAAAATTGTCAAATTTTTAATATATTTCTATTATTGTATGTAAAACTTTTTCATCTTCATCTTGAATTACTACCACATTTTTGTTTTCAATGTTAGAATATTTTACTACCACCTTTTCTCCTAATTTAGTTTCTTTTTTGTACATTATTCTAACATTATCAAATGGTCTTTTATCGTAAATCTTTTCAGGGAGAGCTTCATAAGCAATATCTAAATAATATAAATTATGCATATGACCTATTACATCTATATCTCTTCTTTGAACTTGATAAATTATTTTATTATCAAAATTTTCTGGAATATTCATTTTTGTAATTTCTTCGTTTTCAAAAACCATCTTATCTGTTTCAGACTGGTATTTCTCAGCCATTTTTGAATCTACCCTAGAAATTTTTCCTGTTTTACTATTCACTAACAACCATTTTGATGTTGCTATTGCACATACGTTCATTTGCTCATCATATACTGCAAAATCACGATATGCATAAAATTTTTCTATTTTTCTTGACCATGTATGTATTTCTAATTCTTGCCCATATGTAGGTCTTTTTAAAACTTTTAATTTCCAATCTAGTAATATCCAATTCAAATTTGTTTGTTTTGTAGTATTTACTCCGTATCCAACACTATCAGAGTGATATGCTGCAATGTTTTCCAAATATTCTAGTATTGCAATATTGCGTATTTCTTCACCTTTCCAAACATCTTTTAATCCTATTTTAAATTTTTCTTTATATATCATTTTTATATTGCGCCTCTTTTTTATTATGTTTTTTATTCTAATTTAATATAATTATTTACCAAAAAGTTTCATATAGTCTAATTTATAAATAGTTTTATTTTTAATAACCTTTAATAATTAGTATTTTTATATTATAAAATTAAAACTCTTCTATTTTAATTCAATAATAATTAATATCCCGGTTTCTTTAATAATTTAAACATATTCTTTTTATATTCTTCTACTCCTGGTTGATTAAATGGATTTACTCCTAATATCATTCCTGATACACTACATGCTTTTTCAAAAAAGTATATCAATTCGCCTATATTCTCTTCATCTAATTTTTCTAATTCTATAACTATATTAGGCACATCTCCTGATACATGTGCTTTTATAGTACCTTCCATTGCTTTTTTATTTACATAGTCTAATCCTTTTCCTGCTAAGTAATTTAATCCATCTAAATTATCTTCATCTATATTTATTGTTATATCTGAATTTGGATTTTTTATTGATATAACTGTTTCAAATAAGTTTCTTCTACCTTCTTGTATATATTGTCCCATTGAGTGTAAATCTGTTGTAAAATCAACTCCTGCTGGGAATATTCCTTTTTGGTCTTTTCCTTCACTTTCTCCATATAGTTGTTTCCACCATTCTGTAAAATAATGCATTTTAGGTTCATAATTTACTAATATTTCTATATTTTTATATAATTTATTTAAAATATTTCTTACAACTGCATATTGATAACATTCATTATATTTTAAATTTGAATCATTATATCTTTCTTGTGCTATTCTTGCACCTTCCATTAACTTATCTATATCTATTCCTGCTGTTGCTATTGGTAATAATCCAACTGCTGTTAATACTGAATATCTTCCTCCTACATTATCTGGAACAACAAATTGTTCATATCCTTCATTATCAGCAAGTGTCTTTAATGCTCCTTTTTGTTTATCTGTTGTTGCATATATTCTACTCCTAGCTTCTTCTATTCCATATTTATTTTCTAATATTTCTCTAAAAATTCTAAAAGCAACTGCTGGTTCTGTTGTTGTTCCTGATTTTGAAATTACATTTACTGAAAAATCTTTATCTCCAATATATTCAATTAATTCATTTATATAGTTAGGGCTTAAATTATTCCCTACATATAATATTTGAGGATATTTTCTTTGCTTGTTTGGTAGCATATTGTAAAAAGAACTTGTTAAAGCTTCAATAACTGCTCTAGCTCCTAAATATGATCCTCCTATTCCTATTACTACTAATATATCTGATTCTTTTTTTATCTTCTTTGCCGCCTTTTTTATTCTAGCAAATTCTTTTTTATCATAATTTGTTGGCAATTCAAGCCATCCTACAAAATCATTTTCATCATTTGCTCTTCTATGTAAATCTTTATGTATATTTTCAACTTGTGCTTTATATTCTAAAATACTTTTTTGACTAATTCCTGTTTCTTTTAAATTTAATTTAATATTCATCCTTTGCATACCTCTTTTCTATTTTATTTTAAGTTATTATATACAACTAGATAATTTATTTCAATAGAATTTTTCAATTTATTTTATCACTTCATTCATTATTTTAGCTAAATATTTCATACTCGTTAAACACTGTTCCATTGTATTTCCTGTTGCTCCCACTTCAATTATATTTGCATATTTTCCAGCATGTTGATTATATCTAGAATTTGTAAGCATTATAGGCTTAAAAAGTCCTGGATACATTTCTTCTGCTTTTTCTTGTATTTTTATTGCAAATTTTAAATTTTGATTCCAATTTGGATGCCATAGCCCACCATTATTAGTACCTATTACAAACATTATTTGTGCTGCCACATCTTTTTCTCCTATTTTTACTGTTGGTGCATAGTCACTCCTACTCCCTATTGCATCTCGATGCAAGTCTATTATTATATCCGATGGATTTGTCTTTAATAAATTTTCAACTGTTTTTAAAGATTTAGTATATGAGCCATTATATGATGGATAATCATTATAACTTGTATCGTGAATTATATTATATCCATATTGTTGTAAGTGATTTGTAAGTTCTGTTCCTACCCTTGTTACTGTAAAATTCAGGTCTGTTGTTCTAAAATTTCCTGTTGGTGTATATTGATAGTTTTCACTTGGAGTATAGCTTTCACAACTATGTGTATGGAATATCATTATATTTTTATTTTGTATTGAAATATCTGGTGTTAACATTTCTTGTGTTAATTGATAGTCTGTTTGATTTTTTATTTTTACTTTTCCATATTCTATATTGAAACTTTCTTTTATAGGATTGTTAGTAATAACTTCTGTTTTTAATCCTTCCTGAGCTATTTCAACATTTCCTTGTGTCTTTTCTTTTGGGTTATCCGGATTACTTTCTTCTTTTTTTGTATTTTCTTCATTATTTTCTTTATTGGCTTGTTTTATTCCTTTATTCTTTTCTTCTTCACTAATCTTTTTATTTTCTTCTTTTTCTAATCCATTTATTGTACTTATTTGAGTCCCTATTATGCTGTGCAATATATTCTTATTTCCATTATCTTTTACATCGTCTTCACTTGCTACTTTTTTATACTCTTCATTAACTTGTGCCATTACTGGTATAGAAGTATCTAAACAAGCAAGTAGATTTTTATTAAAAAAACTACTTGCTGTATTTTGAACATTTTCTTCTATTTTTTTTACATTATCTTTTGTATTTGTAACATATTTAGTAGTTACAAATACAATTAAAATTAATACAAATATGCACATTATATATTTGATAATATCTTTCATTTTCCAAACGGCAACATTAAACATATATATATTCTCTCCTTGTCCCAATTTCTCCTATATATATGTATATGCTAAGTTTTTGATTTTATGCTAAGTTTTTAATATAAATAATATCTAATATTACAAATTAATATTTATTAAGTTTTGTACTCTTTTATTACAATATTTAAAAACTTTTATCTTCTAGCTTTACATTAGTTTTACCAATTATATCTTCAAAAACTTTTAAAATTTCGTCATTACAATATATTGCTCCACATGGTGCATTGTCTTCTCCTACTTTTACAAACACATTTATATTGTTTCTATCTCCTTTGAAATATTTTATTGCTCCTCTTAACTTTGATTTTTCCTTTTCTGGTATCCCTGTTATGTCTAGAATCAATACTTTTTGTTTTTGTTCTCCAAATTTCTTTATTTCATTTGCTACGATTTTTGTTTCCTCATCTTCTCTAATGCTTAATCTACCTTCTACCATAACAATATTTTCCTCTACTAAGTTACTACTAGAATTTATATACGCATTTTCAAAAACAATTATTTCTGCTTGTCCATATAAGTCTTCAACTGTTACAAATGCCATAATTTTATTGTTTTTTGTATATTTTTTCTTTATTGATGTTATTATTCCTGCATATTTTACTTTTTGACCATCTACATATTTGCTTTTTTCTTGGCTCATGTTTTCCATATCAAATTGTGATGAGTTTTGCTCATCAATTTTTTTCATTTCTATTGTATTTATATTTGTCTGCATTTCTATTTGATGTCTTATTTTTTCAAGTGGATGACCTGATATATATATTCCTAACATTTCTTTTTCAATAGATAGCAGTTCTTTATCTGATAATTCTTCATGTTCTTCAAATTTGTACTTTATTTCTTCCATTTCTTCTCTATCTTCGCTAGTTCCTAAATCAAACATTGATACTTGTCCTGCAAATCCTTTTTTCTTACTGGATTGTATTACATCTATAATATTTTCAAATGATGCTAATAATGTACTCCTTGTTTGCTCAAAATTATCAAATACCCCAGCTTTTATTAAGCTTTCCACACATTTTTTATTAACAGCTTCGTCTGCTATTCTCTCACAAAAGTCTGTAAAACTTTTATATTCACCATTTTCTTTTCTTTCTCTTACAATATTATCAACGGGTACAGTTCCTACATTTTTAATACTTCCTAAGCCAAATCTAATTTTTCCATTTTCAACAGTAAATTTTGTGCTACTTTTATTTATTTCTGGTTTTAATATCTCTATTCCTAAGGCTTTGCATTCATCTATATATTGTGGAATTTTATCTAAATTTCCTAAAAAGCTATTTAATGTAGCTGCCATGAATTCTGCTGGATAATATGCTTTTAAATATGCTGTTCTATATGCCACAACTGCATAACAAGCTGCATGAGATTTGTTAAATGCATATTTAGCAAACTCTGCCATCTCATCAAAAATTTTATCTGCTGATTTTTCGTCTATTCCGTTTCTAACACATCCTGGCACTACTATATTTCCGTTTTCATCTTCTTGTCCATGTATAAAAACTTTTCTTTCTTTTGCCATTACATCTAGCTTCTTTTTTCCCATAGCTCTTCTAACCAAGTCTGCTCTTCCTAGGGAATAACCTGCTAAATCTCTAACTATTTGCATAACTTGTTCTTGATATACCATACAACCATATGTTACATTTAAAATTGGCTCTAAGCTTGGGTGAGTATATTCATTGTGTCCCGGATTCTGTTTTCCTCTTATATATCTTGGGATTTGGTCCATTGGTCCTGGTCGGTATAAAGATACTCCTGCTATTATATCTTCTAAACAGTCTGGTTTTAGCTCTTTCATAAAGTTTGTCATACCTTGTGACTCAAACTGGAATATTCCACAAGATTTTCCTTCTTGCCACAATTTATATACCTTAGGATCTGCCATTTCCTTATCAAATTCTACATCTATTCCTCTATTTTGTTTTACTAAATTTATTGTATCTTGAATTACAGTTAAAGTTCTTAGTCCTAGAAAGTCCATTTTTAATAATCCAAGTTCTTCTAATGTAGTCATAATATATTGAGTTGATATTTGGTTATCTCTAACATATAAAGGTACATATGTATCTACTGGGTCTTTTGTAATTACTATACCACACGCATGTGTTGAAGCCTGTCTTGGCATTCCTTCTAATCCCATTGCTATATCTAAAATATTTTTTACTTGTGCATCATTTTCATATTGCTCTTTTAATTCTTTATTTTGTTCTAATGCTTTTTTTATCGTTATATGTAATTCATTTGGTATCATTTTTGCAAGGCTGTCTGCTTGTGCATATGGAATATCTAAAACTCTTGAAACATCTCTTATTACCATTCTTGCTGACATTGTTCCAAAAGTTATAATCTGTGAAACATGGTCATGTCCGTATTTTCTTGATACATAGTCAATAACTTCTTGTCTTCTCTCATAACAAAAATCGACATCAAAGTCTGGCATACTTACTCTTTCCGGATTTAAAAATCTTTCAAAAATAAGTCCATATTTTATTGGGTCTATATCTGTAATTCCTATTGAATATGCTAAAATAGAACCTGCACCAGAACCACGCCCTGGTCCTACTGGTATTCCTACTGATTTAGCATAATGAATAAAGTCCCATACAATAAGATAGTAATCTACATATCCCATCTTTTTTATTACACCTAATTCATATTCTGCTCTATCTAAAATTTCCTTAGATGGATTTTCTCCATATCTCTCAACGAGTCCATCATCACATAACTTTTTCAAATAATCGTAATGTGTCTCAAATTCTTTTGGCACATCATAATTAGGTAATATGGTATGACCAAATTCAAATTCTACATTACATTTCTCTGCAATTTTTACTGTATTCTCAATTGCATCTGGAAAATTCGCAAAATATTCTGTCATTTCCTCCGGAGACTTTACATATAATTCATCTGTTTCAAATCTCATTCTATCAGGGTCACTCATTCTTTTTCCAGTTTGAATACATAATAATACCTCATGATTATATGCATCTTCTCTTCTTAAATAATGTGCATCATTTGTAGCGACCAGTGGAATATCTAATTTTCTGGCTAGTTTTATTAATTTTTGATTTGCTAATACTTGCTCTCTTATTCCATTATTTTGTATTTCAATATAATAATCTTCTCCAAAAACTTTTTTATGCCATAATGCTATTTCTTCTGCCTTTTCTTCTTGTCCATTAAGTAGTGCTTGGTTTACTGCTCCTGCTAAACATGCACTTAAACAGATTAGTCCTTCACTGTATTTTTCTAAAATCTCTAAGTCTATTCTAGGCTTATAATAATATCCATCTACAAATCCTAATGATACTAATTTACTTAGGTTTTTATAGCCTTGATTATTTTTTGCTAGTAATATAAGGTGATTATATCTATTATCAATATTAGACTCTTTGTCAAATCTTGAACGAGGTGCAACATATACTTCACAGCCTATTATTGGTTTTATTCCTTCTTTTTTACAAGCTTTATAAAAATCTATTGCACCATACATTACTCCATGGTCCGTTAAAGCAATTGCTTTCATTCCTAGTTCTTTTGCTCTTATTGGTAAATCTTTTATTCTATTTGCTCCATCTAACAAACTAAATTCACTATGTATATGTAAATGTACAAAATCTGACATTAGTTTTCCTCCTATTTTTATAATTATTTTATATATAAAAACTAAAAAGGTAAGAATGATTACCTTCTTAGTTTTTAATTGTTTGGCTAACACTCAAACCATTTGTTTATGATTGCCCACATAATAGTATGAGTACGCCGGATTGGTATGTCTTTTAAATCATCATTTTCTAAATAGCACTGTATGCTTGGTACATCTTTTGAACTATTTCTTGTCACATCAAGTTGAATTTTTACCGTTTTAGGTAAATATTTGCTAAGTTTTGTCGAAACTTCATTATCATCTTTATAAAAGCTCTTTATGAAATCCATTAACTCAGCTTGTGATTTTCTTGATATCTCTCCTTTAAATACTATTTGGCCGTTTTCTTTCCGTTCTAATTTAATAATTTCATTCATTTTACATACCTCCTAAAAAAGCTATATTTATAGTTTCTTGCTGACAGTCTTATACCGTCAAAGTTACCAAAAGCTCTCGCTTTATTAAGTTATTATATCAAATTTGCTATTTTAAAACAATACATTAATGCTTTAAGTTTTGCTATTTTTTGTAAAACAGTTTATATAGTTATATTTTCCGTTCTATTTTTTATATTTAAGCTAAAAGAGCTATGATAAAAACTAAAATATTTCTATCATAACTCTTAATTAATCATATATTAAAAATCTTTATTTGTAATTATCAATTTATTAATAATTTTCTGCTTTTATTTCAAAAAATGCTTTTGGGTGGCTACATACTGGACATATTTCTGGTGCTGATTTTCCAATTACTATATGTCCACAATTTCTACATTTCCATATTCTATCACCGTCACGGCTGAATACTAATCCACCTTCTACATTTTCTATTAATTTTTTATATCTTGCTTCGTGTTCTTTTTCTATTTTTGCAACTTCTGCAAATAAATATGCGATATGATCAAACCCTTCTTCTTTTGCTTCTTTTGCCATTCTGTCATACATATCTGTCCATTCGTAGTTTTCTCCTTCAGCTGCTGCTTGTAGGTTTTCTACTGTTGATTTTATTTCTCCACCTTGTAATAATTTGAACCACATTTTTGCGTGTTCTTTTTCATTATCAGCTGTTTCTTGGAATATTGCTGCTATTTGTTCATATCCTTCTTTTTTTGCTTTTGCTGCAAAATATGTGTATTTATTTCTTGCTTGAGATTCTCCTGCAAATGCCTCCATTAAATTTTTCTCTGTTTTTGTTCCTTTTAAATCCATTATAAATTCCTCCTTAAATTTATTTTTTTGATTTACAATTTTCACATATTCCATATATGGCTATACTATCTATTTCCATTTTTATTCCTATTTGTCTTATTATTTCCTTAGATATTTCTTCGTTATCAAAAGTATAATTAAAATCAAATACTTTACCACATTTGTCACATATTGCATGATGATGATTATAATGTAAATAATCATATCTATCTGGTCCTATTGCCATTTTTAGTTGTTTTATTTTCCCTTGTTCTACTAGAATACTTATATTTCTATATACTGTACTTTTACTTATCTGAGGCTCTTTTTTTGTTACAATATTATATATCTCCTCAGCCGTTGGATGTATGCGATTTTCTTTTATTACTTCTAGTATTATTTCTCTTTGTTTGGAATAGTTATTCATAAATCTCTCCTTTAAATTAGGAATAATTCCTAATTTCTTTTTATATGATATATTATCTTTTTATTTTTGTCAATAGAATTTTTACATTTTTTTCTTTTTTGTTATTAATAAGTATATCACATTTTTTATAATGACATACAATATACTATATATTTGTTTTTACAATATATTATTTATTGATATATCTTCATTATAAAATTGGAGGATTATTATGGCTTCTTACGAATTTATTACTTTTATCTCTACTCTTGCTTATAGTATTTCCCAAAATAAAACACAAGAAGAAGTTGAATTATTGGCTTTATTTTTTACACAATTAGGAGATACTTTGTCAACTTTATCTAATATAGAATTTAAATAACATATTTTTAATTTTAAACTTTTTTATAAATTAATAAAATGTAAACTTAACTTGAAAGAATATATATTTTAATATCATTAAATGCTTAATGATATTTTTGCCTAAATTTCTATCATTAGTTAGTAAAACTAGGTTAGGACTATTCTAGATGGTCCTATTTTATTTTGCTTTTTATTATTGATAATTGTAGAAATTTTTATATATAAAATTAAAGAATTCCGAATAAAAAAAAAAGCTGCATTCAGCTATTACAAAATATATAAATAAAATGGTACCGATGGTGGGACTCGAACCCACATGGTTTCCCGCTGGATTTTGAATCCAGTGCGTCTACCAATTCCGCCACATCGGCAAATCAAATTACCAATATATATTAGCACATATATTGGTAATTGTCTACTCTTTATTAAATAATTTTTAAAATTTTTATATTAGTTATACTCTTAACTAGTAAAAATGTTTTGCTTTTCCTCTTCTCAATTATGCTTAATTTTTTAATGATAATATTTTATTTTTCTTCTTTTATATCCATTTCATAAACAGTTATTGTTTTTACTGTAATTTTTGAAAAATCATCTTTTTCATTTTCAAAAGAAAGTATTTTAAACTCCTGCTTTTCTTTTTCTATTAACTCTTGTTTTGATAAGTCTACTAAAATATTACTTGATATATCTTGTCCTAATGGTAAAGTTTTATTTTGATTATCATAAAATATAATATTTGTATAACTAATTGCATTAATTCCTCTTTTTAAGTTTACTTTGTATAGATTTATTTTATTTTCTTTTTGTTTTATAATATTTTCTATTTCAATCTCTGGATTTATATTAAAAATATTTAAATTATTATTGTTTAACTTTTCATTACTATATGCTTTATATACTGGTAAATCTTCTGTTACTACTACTTTTTTCAATGCTTTTTCTACTATTTCTATAACATTTTCTAATTTAGATTTATATCCCATTTGCTTTGTGTTTTTATTTAGCTCTAAAATATTAAATTTGTCTTTTGGAATTTCTCTATGTTTTTTGTTTCCTATTATAGAAATCTTTGTAGCATCTTGAGAAATTCCTCCAAATATATTGAATTCTTCTACCTCATCTAATCTTGCTTCTTCTTTTGCTTCTTTTTTTATATTTTTCAAACTTGTTTCTATATCCTTTGGTAAGACCTCTTTGTTTTTTATTTTATTCAATATATTTATTAAATTAGTTGTAGTTATATATATAGCATCAGTTTCTTCTTTGGATAATGCTTTTCTTTGAACTTTGTCCATAGTTTTTCCAAAACTTTCAATATCTTCATTATAATCAAAAATCTTGGTTATTTTTTTTATTATGTTTACCTCTTCTTTTTCTCCTTCTGCTAATGCTGATGTTTCATCTTTGTTACTATATTTCCAAAATTCAAAAATACTTTTTTTATGACTATCAATTTCTTCTATAAACATTGTAGCATTTTCTATTTTTTTAGCCATATTCTTGTTTTTCAATTTCAATGCATTTATATCCATTAATATGTTTTTTATTTCATTCTCTTTATTTTCATATTCTTTATATAGTTCTATTAACTCTTCTATTGTGTAATTTTTCTTAGTTTTAATTACTTTTTTTTCTACAATTTCTTTTTCTATTTCATTAGTTTCTTTTTCATTTTCCTCTTTTATTTTCTTGTTTGCTTTTGTCTTTGTTTTCTTTTTGTTATATTTAAAATAATATTTAAATTTACCGAAAAATGTTTTTTTACATTCTAAAAAAGTCGATATTTGTTTTTCTTTTGCTAAATACTCTATTTCTTGACTGGCTGATTCTATTTTTAAATTTTCTAATTTTATTTTATTTTCAGCTATTAGTCCTTCGATTTTTTCAATATTTGTTATTCCAATATTATATTGTTCACTAATCCAATCTGATATTGTTTCATACTCTATTTTTTTTCCATTATTATAAAATTCAATACTACCATCTTTATTTATCTTTGTTCTGAATTCAAAATGATGTGGTAGTTCTGTTTGCAATATAAACATTGCCTTCAATAATTTATAAAATTGGTTTGCCTCTACTAAACTATTCAATTTTATTTTATACGAACTTTTTATTTTTCCATATACTTCTGTTTCTCCTACTATTTGTATTGAAGCTTTGTTACTTTTGCTATATACTTCATATATCAAAGGCCAGTCTTTCGTAAACAACCATAAATAATTTTCTATATCTTCATATTCTTTCTTTTTTAAATAATCACTTTGATATGATACATTTCTAATTGGTACAAATATTTTTCCTGCTTTTTTCTTTTCTAGTTGTTTTTTTAATAAAAAGAAAAAAGTTGAATAATCTGAATCTTCTGTTGGAACTAACATAAAATATTTATTTGTATTTTCTGAATAATATATTTGCCATAAGTAATTACCCTCAAATTTTACTTTGAATGGTATTTTTTTATTAAGTTTTGCTTGTTCTTCTTCAATTTTTTCAATTTCATCAATTTGTACTTGTTTTAGCATTTTTAAAAATGTAGTATGTTTTAAAAAATTCTCCTCATTTTTATTATCTAAATAATCTATAAGCGGACTTGCTTTTTTATATTTTTCTTCTAAATCATCCATTCTATTTGTAGGAGATAGTAATATTTGTATATCTTTTATTGGTATAAATCTATATTGCCTATATTGTTTTTCATCATAAAATTTTGGTATTCTAAACTTTAAATCTTCAAATTCATTTATTTGTTCTTGTATATTATCTAAATCTATTCCTAAATAATCTAATTTTTCTTTTATTTCATCTTTTTTAGGCAATTTCCTAGTCTCCCTTCTATTTACTTTTTTATTTTATTATTTCATAAAAATTTTTCAATTGATATCCATTTTCTTCTAAGTATTGTATTATTTGTGGCAATGCCTCTGCCGTTACTTTTTTAGCTTGTGCATCGTGCATTAATATTACCACACTATTTTTATTACCTATTGTTTCTTTTAATCTTTGCATTTCAAATTCTATTGTTGGATTTCCTGTTTCTGCGTCGCCATTTAACGCATTCCAATCTATATGCAATATATCATTTTCATTTAATAATTGATTAGCTTGTTTTTTTATCTCTGCATATTTTCCACCATTTAGTCCTCCTGGAAATCTAAATAAGTGTGAACTATATTCATTTTCTCCTATCGCCTTTTTTACTGAATCTTCGCATTGATTGTATTCTTCTAATACAGACTGTGGTGATTGATATATTGAAGAATATATATGTGAATATCCATGATTTGCTATATAATGTCCTTCTTCATATATTCTTTTTACTGTTTGTGGATATTTATCAACATTTGTCCCTAACACAAAAAAAGTTGCTGGTACATCTTCTTGTTTCAGAATATCTAATATGGTTGAGGTATTTGATGATGGACCATCATCAAAAGTTAAAAAAGCTCTTTTTATTTCAGATTTATAAATATTATCAATATTGTTTCTTCCTGCATTTGTCAATTTAGGCAATTTTTCTTGTCTCTTTTTTTCTATTTCTTCTTGCCTCTTTTTTTGTTCTTCTTTTAAAATTGATAATTGTTTTGCATATTGCTTATATACTTTATAATTATTTGACATATCTATTATATTTTTTGTTATAAAAATTGTACAAATTATTATTATTAAAATCATTACTACTAAAACTACTTTATTTCTGTTTATTCTAGCCTTTGGTTGTAATATCATATAATTATCCTCTTTTTTACACATTTTATTTCCTTTTCTTTTTTACTTATTATATACCATATTTCTACATTTTAATAGTTATTTTTTTAAAAACTTTGAAAATTTTTGTGGTCGGTGATTTTAGGGTCGAAGCCAAGGATGATTTTGGGGTCGGAGATGATTTCGGGGTCGGAGACAAAAATCATGATTGGATAACTAAAAATAAATTAAAATAATTATTTCTATT